>OCRI01000076.1_pt1 | contig 30433 bp, 25 predicted proteins | sample 1534641 | NCBI WGS metagenome assembly OCRI01 (sample SAMEA3275473, study PRJEB22092) | marine metagenome | reverse complement strand
CACTGCAGGCGAAACCTGTGAAGTCAAGGTGACCATCACTGACACCCGTGAAGGACGAACGCTCGATGAGAGTACTTCATTCGCTGAGTGATGCGGTAGCATAGCCCTTGCCTTCTTATGGAAAGCGACCTTCGCCAAACCATGAGCGAAGGACCTGCCTCGGTCGACCCTTTGTTGAAAGCCGACGGTACGCCGTTCAAAATCGCAGTGTTAATTCCAACCATCAACAATGCAGATGAACTCGACATTGTGCTCGAACGCCTTTCCAAGCAAACCTACAGCGATTTCGAAATCATCATCGCCGATTCCAAATCGAAAGACCACACAAAGCAGGTGTGCGAAAAGTATGGCGCAACATGGATTGAAGACCCGTCTCGGAACCGAGCAGATGCTTGCAATTATGCTCTCAGGCAGATGGATCATGAACTCGTGCTGTTCACAGACGACGACACCATTCCTCCGTTGGATTGGGTCGAAAAATTGGTTCGATGGTTCAAGGACGACAATGTTGGCGCTGTTGGTGGACCAAACTTCGCACCCGATGAAGACCCCTTCGGAGCAAAATGTGCCGATGTGGCATTCTGCACACGCTTCATGACCGCAGGCACTCGCTACGGAGCCCAGCCAAAAGGCGAACTCGTGCCAATCACTCACAACCCTGGCGTGAATTGCGCTCACAGAATGGCGAACCTGCGGGAAGTCGATTTCTTCGAACCCGGGTGCATTGGTGCCGAGGACGTTGTGCTCGATGCGAAAATCCAACGAGCCGGCCACAAGTTATTCATCGACCCATCAAACGTGATGCCACATCGAAGGCGCCGCCCGTTCAAGCCCTACATGAAGCAAATGCGAAATTATGGCTACACCCGAATGGTCGCCAACAAGCGCTGGCCTGAAATTGCCGTGTGGTCACACACTGCAATCGGTTTCTTCCCATGGCTCGTGGTTGCCACATTGCTGGCTATTGCCTACGGCGCACTCAACGGCGGATTGGCAGACGAGTATTGGTTGACGCTTTCTGGTGAATGGCCGATTGAACGCATCTTCGCCCACATCTTACCCGTTTTCATCGGATTTTACATCGCTCTTGCATGGCTTGGTGCCGCCATAGGCACCTCACCGCACCGATCCTTCGGCACTGTGTTTTTCGCACCACTGTTCGTCTTCTTAGCGCACTGGGCTTACGGCCAAGGCGTCAACAAAGCATGGCGTGAAATCCGTCGAACCGGCGGAAAGGCTGGTGAAGGCGCTCAGATTGACGATCGCGTTCGTACGGCATAAACATCGCATCTTGCAGGCATTCGGCCGTTAGGATTCTATCCTGAAACCCAATCAACAAGCAGTTCGACGTGGGCAACACCTTTGACGGCCACCAAAATCCACTCACATGGCGCGTCGAAGCATTGCAGATCGGCTCGCTGAACTCGACCGCCCAGATCAACGGACCGATGAAGAGGAGATTTGGGGCGTTGTTCGAGCCATCCTTAGTGTCAGTCGAATCCTTGTGTTTGTTGGCATCATCGTGATTTCAGAAATGCTCGAGGAATATTTCTTCAACGGATTGAGCCTTGGAATTTGGTCGCTTATTATCGGCATCCCGCTGTTCGTGGCCATCTCTGTGGCCATCATTATGGGCGACAATTGGTTTGGCAAGGATGAGGAAGAAAAGACAACTGTGCTGCGACCTATTCAAGAGCGCATCTAATCGTCGCTCGAACTCAACCCAGCCATGTCACCGGTTTGAATGGTCCACTGGCTCGCATACACGCCACCAGCGGCCACGAGTGAGTCGTGAGTACCACGTTCAACGACGGCGCCATCAACCATCGAAAGAATTTCGTTCGCATTGCGGATGGTGCTCAAGCGGTGAGCGACTGCGATGGTCGCACGGCCAGAGCCAGAAGCGATCAAGTTCTCTTGGATCTTGCGTTCAGTCTCAGCATCCAAAGCACTGGATGCTTCATCGAGAATCAACAAACTTGGCGCCTTCAATAAAGCCCTTGCAAGCGAAACACGGGCTCGTTGTCCACCGCTGAGTTTTGCACCGCGGTCGCCAACCATGGTGTCCAAGTTGTCTTCCAAATCTTGAATGAAGTCCCATGCGCCTGCAAGTTTGAGTGCTTGTTTGAGTTCTTCTTCGGTCGCTTCTTGGTTGTATTTGACATTGTCACGAACCGTGCCGTAGAACAAAAATGGCTCTTGTGATACGAAACCAATTTTGTCACGAACCGAGTCAAGGGTGTAATCATTGATGCTTCGACCGTTGATCAGCACATCGCCGCTATCAGGAACATAGTAGCGCATGAGCAGTTTGAGAATCGTGGTTTTTCCGGCCCCAGTGTGACCCATGACGCCGAGGAAATCGCCGCCATTTGCAACAAAGGAAATGCCGCTCAACACCTTGATGGTGGTGTTTGGATATGTGAAGTGAACATTTCGGAATTCAACGGAGGTAATGCCTTCTTCCAGTTCGACAGCATCTTCTGCGTCGGTAATTGTGGGTTCTAAATCAATTGCTGCAAAGACGCGGCGTGCTGCTGCTTCACCACGTTGTAGTTGATTGATGAGGATTCCAAAGATGAACATGGGCATGGTCATTCGAGTGCTGATCAACAAGAAGGTCACGAGTTGTCCAGTTGAGATTTCACCCTCACTGGCCAACCAGCCACCGGCGGTGACAAGCAATCCAAAGGCTACACCAGCAATCACGTAAATCATCGGAAGGAAGCGGTTCCGGTCCTTGCTGGCACCCATCGCTTGGTCTCGATAAGAGCCGGATTCACGGCTCACCCGGTTTGCTTCCCAGCTTTGTGCATTGTAGGCTTGAACCACTGAAATACCGCTGATGAGGTTCTCGAGCACCGCATGAATATCCCCTGTTGATTCACGTTGCTTTCGGTACTTGCGTTGCACACGAGTCGAGAACCAGTAGACGCATGGAATGATGAAAATAATTGGTCCAAACAACACTCCGGCTAATTTCCATGACATCGAAACGAGGATCACAAACGCTGTGAGGAACGTGAACACAATCCTGATGATGGACGTCGATGAGTCCGAAACAACATCTTCCAATTGATTGACGTCGCTTGAAAGAACCGACATGATTTGACCAGTTTGCCGCATGTCGTAATACGACGCTTCCATGTCGATCAGGGACTTTGTTGCATCCATGCGCAAGTCGTGCTGAATCTTGTAGCCGAGTGTTTGCCATGAATATTCAGAAATGCCTTGGAACACTGCAAGCATAGCAAAGCCAAGGAAAATCATGAACCCGTAGCCAACTGCAGGGTCACTGTGGAGAGCGTTGACAGCATCTTGAACGATGCCGGGCCCAACCATTTTCCCGATGCCTCCGTCAGTTTTGGAAGTGAAATAATCAACGGCCCATCCAATGGCAACGAACGGTACAAGGTCCACAATGCGGGCGCAGGCATTGCCAACAAAACCTGCAAGGAGACGGCGAGGGTAGCGCTTTGCGTAGGGAATAACCCTCCAAACTTGACGGCCGAGAACCTGATGATTCTCGTTGATATCGTCAGGAGCCATTGAATCGACCTTGCCGCTACGCCCTCTCGTCATAAACTGCCCCCCGAGCGCGCGCCATTTGAACCCTCGCCGCAGCATGCATAACACTTCCATCCCAACCAATCATTCATGTGGGAGCCGCGACCATCGAGGCCCATGACGCAGCATCGCCGTCGGAGCGCCCTTCTCTTCTCAGCCCTCATGCTGATTCAAGTTCTAGCCCCTGTCACTTTCTTTGGCTCTGCTGAAACACCCGCTCGAGCAGTGGACACCGAGGTGGATTTGGATTTGCTATCCACCGTTGACCTTCACCCCTCTGGTGACCTTGCGAACGGGTGGTTTGATCCCGCCGAGGGCATGGGTGCAATTGACCTCATTTATCGAGACGCTTCTGTCATTCCAGTGCACGAATGGTCCGCATGGAGCGGAATGGGAGAAACCCTTGAGGGATGGTTTGTCATCACTCACACCTTCCCAGTTCCATCGCCTTGGTTCAACGAACTCGAGGCAGCCGGCATCGATTGCCATTCGTTTTTGCCACCAAATGGATTCCATTGCAACTTACAGGGTCATACAATCGAAGAACTGACCGAACTCAACGTTGAAGGCATCGTCAAACTGGACGGCGTCGACAAGGTGAGGGAAAACCTCGTCAAAGGAATTACGGGGTTGGAAATGACCACTGAGAACCTCTTTGTCCGAGAGGGCGTGGCTTCCGCAAACCTTGTCCTCAGCGGCGAGGCATTGCCAGAAGGCATCAACAGCCGGGATGACATCGTCCTTGAATACCACCAAGGGCGTTTTGCAACTGCCATTATCAAGCCAACAGCGATTGCTTGGCTGGCGGCTCAAGATGAAATCGAATGGATTGAAGAACGTCCATGGCACACGCTCCACAACGACGTGGCAGACACTGTGATGAACACGGATCAAGTCTGGGACCCAACCATCATGTCCGGCATTGACGCCTCGTGGAGCGGACTCGATGGAAGCGGCATCATCGTCACCGTCTCAGACACAGGGCTCGACAACGGCGTCAACAACAGCAACATGCATCCTGATTTGCGGGACCACATTGTCGATATTGTCTCCTTCCCGATGTCCCCTGGATGGACTTCTTCGTGTGGTGCATCGAGCAACGACGACGGAGCTGAAGACCTTGATACCGGCCATGGTACACACGTTGCAGGCTCGGTTCTTGGCGATGGCACCAATACTGGAGGGGCCATTCGTGGCGCAGCACCTGAAGCCCGCCTTTACATGCAAGCTACAGAGCAATATTGTGACAGTGATGGCGGCTACTACCTCACCGGAATTCCTTCAGATTACACCACGATGTTTGAACCTGCGTGGGAAAACGGCAGCCGCGTGCACACCAATTCATGGGGATCAAGTGTTGCTGGAGCCTACACCTCTGGTTCGATGCAAGCGGATTCCAGCGCCCGAACATACCAGAATATGACGATTCTTTTCTCCGCCGGAAACAGCGGGGTCGATGGAAATTCTGATGGCGAAATTGACGATGATTCACTCGGCTCACCAGCCACTGGAAAGAACGTCATCACTGTTGCCGCAGGTGAGAACGACCGCCCTACAATCACATCTGAATGGGGTGGATGGTGGCCTGTCGAGTACCCAAGCGATCCTGTCAACTCTGATCGAATGGCAGACAACTCTGAGGGATTGGCTGCTTTTTCAAGCCGAGGCCCAACTGATGATGGGCGAATGAAACCCGACATCACTGCGCCGGGTAGCTTCATCCTCTCAACCAAATCAAGGTCGACAACCAGCACTGGATGGGGTGCGTACTCGGGTAATTCGAATTACACATTCATGGGAGGAACGAGCATGTCATGCCCCCTCACTGCAGGGGCTGCGGCACTGATCACCCAACACCTCATCGACAACGAAGGTCATTCCGACCCAAATTCATCCTTGGTGAAAGCAATTTTCACGGCGTCGGCCCGAGACATGCAAGGACAGTATTCCTCGTCCACAAACGGAGCGGGTGAACCGGCACCGAACATTCACGAAGGCTGGGGCTTGGTTGATTTACGCAGTGCGGTCAACACCACATGGATTGACGGTGACTCAGTTCAAACCAGCGAAGAGAGAGGCTGGAGTTTCATCGTGCCCCCAGCATCCCCGGACTTGCGAGTGGCGCTCTCTTGGACAGATCCAGCGAGCACACCTGCTGCAAGCACGAATCTGGTGAACGATTTAGATTTGGCCGTCAAGGACCCGTCGGGCACATGGACCAACCTCTCAAACAACCTCGACAACCTGCGTGCCCTGAGTTTTGCATCACCTGCACAGGGCAGTTGGGAAGTTCATGTCTTGGGTACAAGCGTCCCTACTGGCCCCCAACATTTTGCGGTCGCACTCAACCTCGACACTGATTTGGTGAACTTGACTGAAGACATGGATTTCGATGGCATTGAAGACGATGAAGACGACTGCCTCATTGTCCCGGGTACATCGACTCAAGACCGAGTTGGCTGCCCCGACACAGATGGTGATGGATACTCAGATCCAAATGCAACATGGACCGTGGCAAACGGAGCAGACGCATTCATCAACGAAATCACGCAATGGGCCGACACCGATGGCGATGGCTATGGCGACAACCAAGCAGGTGTGAGTCCCGACGGCTGCATCGCAGTCGTTGGCACATCAACAGGTGACCGTTACGGTTGCCCAGACAGCGATAGTGATTCATTCTCCGACCCCGATGTTCTATGGACGGTTGCCCTCGGTGCTGATGCATGCGAGACTGTTGCCGGAACCTCCAGCCAAGACCGAAGTGGTTGCCCTGACGACGACAGCGACGGATACAGCGATCCAGATCCAACTGGAACCAACGGCCCAGTGTGGTTGGTCACCGATGGTGCAGATGCATTCACTGGTGATTCAACACAGTGGGTCGACACCGATGGCGATGGCTATGGTGACAACCCTCCTCCTGCAACACTCGGCGATAGCTGCCCAGCGGTGAGCGGAAGCTCAAGCCAAGACCGTCTCGGATGCACAGACAGCGATGGCGATGGCTATTCCGACCCCGACGCAACATGGACTGCTGCCCTAAATGGCGCAGATGCATTCTCGAGCGATGTCACGCAATGGGCCGATGCTGATGGCGATGGCTATGGAGACAACAGTTCTGGAAACGATGCAGATGACTGCCCAACCATAAGTGGGACTTCGAGCGAACTCGGTCGGCTTGGTTGCACAGACACTGACGGTGACGGGTACGCTGACCCCGCTGCGGGCTACACCATTGCCCAAGGAGCGGACGCATTCATGAACGACCCAACCCAATGGAGCGACAGCGACAGCGACGGGTACGGAGACAATGCAGCCGGCAACCAACCAGACACTTGCTCAACAGTCCCAGGCACCTCAACACGGGACCGATATGGTTGCCCTGACACCGATGGTGATGGCTCCTCCGATGAAGATCTCACTGGAACCAATGGCCCTGTTTGGACCATTGCCGATGGTGCAGACGTATGGCCATCTGATTCCACTCAGTGGGTGGATACTGACAGCGACGGATTTGGTGACAATCCTACGGGAACCACCCCCGATGCTTGCATTAACGATGCTGGCACCTCAAGTTCAGACCGATACGGCTGCCTCGATTCAGATGGTGACACCTACTCGGATCCAGATGCTCTTTGGCGAGCGGAAGATGGCGCAGATGCGTTCCCTTCAGATATCCTCAGATGGTCTGATTTCGACAATGATGGCGTTGCAGACCAAATCGATGACGCCTGCCCACTGTATGCAGGAACTTCAACAATCGATCGTGTCGGCTGTCCTGACACAGACGGCGATGGAGTTTCTGACCCAGACGCCAACTGGACTGTTGCGAACAATGGTTCCGACGCGTTCAAGACCGATCCAACTCAAACAACCGATACTGATGGGGATGGGTTTGGTGACAATGCTTCAGGAAACCTTGCTGATGACTGCCCGACAGAAGTCGGGAATTCATGGCAAAACGGCACGTTGGGATGTTCAGACCTTGACCAAGATGGATGGGCTGATCAAGAAGACTCGCACCCAAATGACGTGACACAATGGTCTGACATTGATGGTGATGGGTACGGGGACAACCCTGGCGGCACGACAGCCGATGCGTGTCCCGGCGTGCCTGGCAATTCCACCAATGGGAACCGTTACGGGTGCATCGACACTGACGGCGATGGCTGGGATGATGCCAACGATGCACTTCCAGACCTAGCCAACCAATGGTTGGACCAAGACGGTGATGGTTACGGCGACAATGCAACTGGACCACTGCCTGATGCATGCCCCGGTGTCCCTGGAAATTCGACCCTTGACCGATATGGCTGTCCTGATGATGACGGCGATGGAATGTCAAACATGAGCGATGCCTTCCCCGATGACCCAACCCGTTCTCAGGATTCTGATGGCGATGGTGTTGACGATCTTTTGGACGATTGCGCACTCGTGGCAGGAAATTCAACCCAAGACCGAGTTGGATGCAGAGACGCTGATGGAGACGGATACTCGAACCCAACCATCGCTGGTGGAAACGACATTGATTGGAATGAGAGCAACGGAGCAGACGCTTTACCGCTTGAGCCGACACAATGGGAAGACCAAGACGGTGATGGATACGGTGACAATGCAGCGGGTGCCCTCCCAGATGCCTGCCCAACCGAATACGGTTTGTCGAACGTCGATGTGTATGGATGCCCCGATGGTGACAACGATGGTTCTTCCCAAGACAACGACGCATTCCCAGATGATGCAACTCAGTGGTCCGATCAAGATGGCGATGGATACGGTGACAATCCCAATGGCACACAACCAGATGCTTGCCCAACCGTAATTGGAACCTCAACAGTGGATCAATTTGGGTGCCCTGACGACGACAATGATGGCGTCAGCGATGATGCAGACCTGTGGCTTGGTGATGCCTCACAATGGTATGACTCTGATGAAGATGGATATGGTGACAATCCAGATGGAACCGATGGAGATGGATGCCCTGATGACTTTGGAACTTCGAACCTTGGAGCCACACGGGGTTGCCCTGATGCGGATCAAGACGGGTATGGCGACGATGAAGATGCCTTCCCCAACGAAGCAAGCCAGTGGTTGGACCAAGATGGAGATGGATGGGGTGACAATGAATCGGCTGGTGCATTCAAACCAGATCATTGGCCAACCGATCCAACCCGTAACTCCGCAGAGGGGAGCATGGAATGCACTCCCATCGACGACATTGACATCGTTGGTGGAGGCTGGTTCAACTTCCAGTGTACGGTATCCACTGAAATCGAAGAAGTCACGGTGCGAGTGGAGTGGCAAGCCATTTCCGCAATCACTGCGAGCTCTCAGACCCAAGTGATCACCTTCACGCCAAACAGTGGCGGTTCCCAAACCATCACATTCGACGGCGTGGCTCGCTACGCCGGAACCTATCAATTGGTCTTGGTTGCAAAAGAACCGGGATCGGATGTCGGTATGGACACGGTATCCATTACGTTGGAGGCCTACGATTCAAACATCGTTGTCGAGGAAGAGTCGAGCGGGGATGAGGGGCTTCTTGCTTCAATCCTCGAGAATGCAATTGTCCAAGCTGCCATTGGTGGTTTAGTGCTGTTCTTCTTGATGGGTATGCTCATGATTCGTGGAAATGCAAGCAAGAAGAAGGCTGCAGAAGAACGATTGGAGCGCGCCCGGGATTTGATCAGTCAACGATTGGAACGAAGCAAGAACGCCAGCAATGACCCACGACGACAAGCCTTTGGCTTCAACGGCAGGGCACCACCACCGCCACCGGGCATCAGTTGAAGCACAGAAGGACTCGACCGATTGCCTCAATAATGAGAGGCTTCTCGGACGGATTACCACATCGTGCGGATATGGTGAAGTGGTATCATAGGAGGTTTCCAACCTTTTGTCGTGGGTTCAACTCCCGCTATCCGCACCTCTCAACTCAACAACAAAGTCAGACGACTGTACCCTCAAAGCCCACCGGTCATGGGATAAGGCTCTTCTATCCCCCCCAGATGGTCAAACCATGTGGACCGAGGAGCACCGTGATTGGACCAAGGTCAAGTACGATTCACTCGAAGATGGAACCGCGTTTCCAAAGCAGTTCATGTGGGGTGTTGCAACTGCATCGCACCAAATTGAAGGTGGAAACACCAACAACTGGTCTGCGTTTGAACCACGTTCGAAGAGCAAGCAACTCAGTGGAGAGGCTTGCGACCATTGGAATCGAAGGACAGAGGACATCGGATTGATTACAGATCTTGGTGTCTCTCATTACCGGTTTTCCATCGAATGGTCACGAATCGTTCCTCAAGAAGGCGAATGGAACGAGCAGGCTGCGCAATGGTACAGCGATTTAGTCGATGAATTGCTTGCGAATGGGATTCAGCCCATGGCGACCCTGCATCACTTTACTCAACCCATTTGGTGGGAAGAAAAAGGTGGATTTGAACGAGAAGAAAACCTTCACCATTGGATTGATTTTTCAAAGCGAATGTTTGCCTTGTTGAGTGACCGCGTAAGGTGGTGGTGCACCATCAACGAACCTGCCGTGTTCACAACAATGGGGTATGTTCTGGGCGAATTCCCTCCCGGTGTGCGTTCCTTCAAGCGAGCCAAAGCCGTTGCCATGAACATGATGAGAGCGCACGCCACATGCTACCAAACGCTCAAAGGAATGGAGAACGGAGGGTTGTGTGAAATCGGACTTGTGAAAAACATCAACTTGTTCGACCCGTACAGAAGATGGAACCCTCTTCACTGGCTTCAAGCAAGGGTGCTTGATGGGATGTTCAACCGGTGCTGGATCAACGGTGTTCGGACCGGCCGTTTCAAACCACCTTCGGCCCTTAGAGCCAAACGAGTCCCTGGATTGAAAAACAGTTCAGACTTCATTGGCGTGAATTATTACACGCATTTACTCGCCACGCCGTTTATGCCAACGAAGGTGGAGATTGACCCATTGATTCGGCCGTGGGAACAACGAACCGACTTCAGATATCCAATGTATGCAGAAGGCCTGCGTCGAGCTTTTGAGATGGTCAAAGGACTCGGTCTTCCAATCATTGTCACAGAAAACGGTGTGGCCGATGACGACGACGACATGCGCCCTGAACACATTCGCCGACATCTACAAATCACTGCTGAAGCCATCGCTGATGGGCTCGATGTACGAGGGTTCTATCACTGGAGTTTGATGGATAATTTCGAATGGGCAGAGGGATATGACCAGCGGTTTGGACTCTACCATGTCGACTTTGAAACCAAACAGCGCACCTTGAAAGAAAGTGGCGCGACCTACGCATCCATTGTCAAATCCCACCGCACCCCACAGGTGGTCATCATGGCAGGTGGCCTCGGCACACGCCTCGGTGAAGTCACTGAACGCATTCCAAAGTCGCTCGTCGAAGTGAATGGTAAACCAATTCTCAGTCATATCCTCGACTGGGCCCAACGCCAAGGTTGCCTCAACGCCCTTGTCTTAACAGGGCATCTTGGTGAACAGTTCGATGAATTCACCCACCCAGGCATGGTTGTGAATTTCCACCAAGAACCCACACCACTTGGCACAGGCGGAGCTCTATGGAACGCTCGCTCCTTGCTCGAAGACCGATTCATTCTTCTCTGGGGCGATGACCTTCATCCGATCGACTATCACAGCCTGCTCAAAACACACGAGAAAGCAGGAGCACCGCTCACAATGACAGCAACGACCAAGCACGAACAGATGAACCTCAAACACGCAGAAGGACGCTTGGAGGCCTACAACAAGACGACACAAACCAGCGACTTGAATGGCTATGAATCCGGAACGAGTGTTGTAGAGAAATCTGTTGTCCTCGAACATGGAAAAGAGGGCGTATGGAGTTGGGAAGAAACGGTCTACCCCGCCTTGAGTGGAAAAGCCGCCGTCCATCTCGACCAAACTGCCTTTTGGGACATGGGAACGCCTGAGCGTCTCGCTTTACTCGAAACCTTTCTCAAGGAATCCACATTGTGAGGCTTTGAGCAGTGGCACATCGGGGAGGATCTCCGAACCCTCGACAGCCACCAAGATCATTCCACCAAAACCGCCGCCCATCATTCGAGCGCCAAGGACTCCGGGGGTTGATTGGAGGTCAGCGACGAGGTCGTCGATTTCGGGCGTGCTAACGCCAATGGACTGCAGCGAAGCGTGCGAAGCGTTGAGCAGCGCGCCGAGTTCAACGCATGAAGCGCCAAGCGCTTGGCGCACCCGGAGGTTTTCTTCAGTGGCATGCCGGCTCAACACCTGAGCATCCGAAGAAGCGCCAAATTCTGTTTCACTCAACTGTCGACGGATTCCTGAATCGACTGTTTTGAACAACCAATCATCAGGGAGGAGGAACGGTTTGCAATCCATCGTGGCAAAGTCAATCAAAACGGCATGCTTCTCTGAACTCATCATCATCGCCATTTGATCGAGCAAACCACACGGTGTCTTCAACACCTGATGCTCGAGACGTTGTGCTTCTTTGCACGCCGCAAGTGCGTCTTGTGGGCCTTGTGCGCACAACACGATGGCCAAGCACAACGCTGCTGATGACGACATGCCAGCGCCGATTGGAATGGTGCTCTCAATCTCCAACGTCGCAGGCCAACCGCCCGCAGCACGCCATAAATCAACCACCGTTTCGTCACCGGTTGTCTGTTCCGCCTGTGTGGCGGTGAGGACAAGGCGATGATCGCTTGCGAAGGGTAAGGCAAGTCCGCCAAGGTAATCGGTGTGTTCACCGATGATGTTGATACGAGCGGGGATTGATGCCCTTCGCCGCACAATCACCACGCCCTCGAAGGTCCAGAGAACCTTCTCATCCGTTGGTGATTAGATGGTACATGGTACGAACGTGAACACCTGTGGCACCGGTTCCAACCATGGTGTTGGTCTTTGCACCCCAATAGGTTCCAGCGATGTCCATGTGAGCCCATGGAATCTGTTCGCCATCCTTCTCGTAGTTTCGGTTTGGAACGAATTGCTTGAGGAAGGCTGCAGCGGTGTTTGCACCGCCCCAGCGGCCTGCGCCAAGGTTGCGAGTGTCTGCGATTTTTGAATCGGTCATTTCCTTCTCAAACGCAGGGAGCAGTGGCATAGGCCATGCGAGTTCACCAACAGCGTTTCCAGCCTCGTGAATCCGGGTTCTGAAGTCATCGTCATTGGACCAAAGTCCGGTTGCTTCGTGACCGAGTGCCACGACACAAGCACCTGTGAGGGTGGCGAAATCGATGATGTATTCTGGGTCAAATTCACCAGCCTTCCAAAGACCATCAGAAAGAACAAGGCGTCCTTCAGCATCGGTGTTGAGGACTTCAATGGTCTTTCCAGAGAGCGTTGTGATGACGTCACCAGGCCGTTGAGCGTTTGCTGCTGGCATGTTTTCTGCCATGCATGTGATGGCTGTGACCTTGCCTTCGAAGCCGGTCGAAGCGAGTGCTTCCATGGTCCCGAACACAGTAGCGGAGCCACCCATGTCGTACTTCATTTCGTCCATGTTTGCGCCAGGCTTGAGGGAGATACCGCCCGTGTCGAAGGTGATGCCCTTGCCGACAAGCATTGGACCACGGCCTTTCTTGGCACTGTTGAGTTCAAAAATAACCATGCAAGGCTTCCTCGAGGAGCCCATGCCGACAGCCACAAGACCGCCCATACCGGCTTTGATAGCTTGGTCGTAATTGATGATGGTCACTTCGACGTTGTCGTAGTTCTTTGCCCATTCCCATGCTTGGTCGGCGAAGGCTTCGGGGTACATGTCGTTTGGAGGCATGTTGCCAAGGTCGCGGGAAAGATGGACACCCGATGCGACACCGTGGAGTGTGTGAATCATGGAAGAGAGTTCTTTCTCTTGTCCCGAATCACAAGTGACTCGAACTGTGAGTTCCTCTTCCTTGTCCTCGTCTTCAGCCTTGTACTTGTCAAAGGAGTAGTCACGAAGCATCATGCCTTCTGCGAAGGCTGCCATGCAATCAACCGAAGTTGCGGCAAAGCGGACGGTGAGTTCCGTACCGTGGGACTTCTTGCGCCCTGCGATCACTGCTGCACCTGCCTTTCGGTAGGCGTGAACATCTGCATCGTCTTCCTTACCAAGCCCTACGAGCATTGCTTTTCCACCATCGGTTCCCATAAGGGACATGGTCGACTTTGCCTTTCCTTTGAAATCGCCGTCACCGAGGACGGTGTTCATTTGGCTCTTGAGCGCCGTGTGCATGCCTTCTGCATGTGCTTCTGGAACAGCGTCTGTTCCTTGAAAAATGGGCATGATTAGAGTTCCGTTGATGTTGTGTCCTGAGCTAACGCTGACCTTCATGGGTTCACCTAATACCCCTAAGTGCCTAGAGCACTTCAATACTCGCGTCGACCAATTAGAACAAAATGAGTGGATTAAGCCGCTTCGTCCATTTCTTTGCGCTCGTTGGCTATGGCTGCAACAGCAATGAAGCAGGCCATGAGGCTAAGAGGATTGAACAGGCCGTAGCCGATTAGGAACGAGGTTTCTTCAGATTCCTCAATCACAATTTCGACGCCATCCAGTGGCTCATTGACCCACCGGGAGGATTCAATCACACGAACTTGGTAATTAAGGGCAAATGTTCCGCCGTCGATCATCGAGAGGTTTGCCGCGTCAAGGCTTAGAGTTGTGCTGTTGGTCGCGTTCACGCCAAAAGTCGATGAGTTCCACACCATCATGCCATTCGCATCGAGGTACTGAAGGGTGGCGTTTGTTGTTGAAGCATGGCCAAGATTGTCAACCGATACATCGATGCTATCGCCATCGATTAAGAAACTCTGTACATTCAAACGGGCACGGTTATACCACACGTTGTTGATCAAGAACCTCATGACATCCATCTCTTCACCCAATCGTTCATTCAAGTTCTCAAATGAGCCTGGAACAAACTGTTCATCATCGGTTTCAAAGGTGAAAGTAGGATAGCCCATCACTCCATAGCCGTAGTCCCTGCTTGTCCCACAATTGGGATACAAGCCTTGATTTGCATTTTGAATTGGAATGCTCGATATGTTATTTTGGACATCTTCCCGGATTTTGTGATACAACTCCCAGTCAGCGGGTTGTTCAGGCCACTTGCCCCACGGATAGAGCATGATCCATACGCCAGTGTGCATTGTTACATACAGGTCTGCATCGGGAACGACCGTGTTCATGTACACGCCATTTGAAGCGGTCTCTGATTCACTGAACGCACTGCTGCCGGGTTGTGTGGTTGGGCATGTGTTCCAATAATGGTCGTAATTTCGGTTCAGATCGACTTGATTGATGTTCCATCGCGTGTCAATATCATTTCCGTCCGGGTTCAACATAATTGTGATATGAAGTTCCGTGTTGTCGAGTGCATCGATTGCTTCTTGGTTGCCTTCTGCCCAACCGTTGATGTACCATTTTGCAGACAACCAAGCGAGGGCTGTGCCAAGGTATTCATTCCCGTGATGGCCGCCGTCAATATAGACGACTTCTTTCGGACTTCCATCGAATTTGGTCTCCATCGACCAATTTGAAAGCCTGACAACCCACAATGTCTTGCCTAATTCCGATTGACCAATGCTCGTAAGGTCGACGATTTCCGGATAATCATCGGCCCATTCATTGACTTCAAGAGTCAATGCAGCCCACGTCATGTGGACGTGGCTGTCAACTGGGTCTCCAGGCCAAGCGTCTGCTTCGCCCGAATCAGATTGAGCAGTGGAAACAGGAATGCTTGCAAGAAGCATACAGACGACAAGACCCACAGCAACTCGCATGTGCATCCCTTCCCGCTAAACAACAAAAACGCTTGCCTACCTGAGAACATCACCAGTCCGAGGTGAAGGCGTTCGGATTGACCACCTTCTCGGATTCTCTGGTCCAAATGGTCCCAATTGGGCTGAGGGCATTGCTGCCACCGTAAATGTCTGCATATGGGTCGATGTCTTCAGGTTCGAGGTTTCGTTGCATGTATGCTTCGACGCGCTCTCGAAGGTCTGGCTTGAACTTCCAGTAGTGAATCCTCCACTCACGACCGTCCCATAGTGTGGTCTCTTCTGACTCAGTGGTCAAGAGGTCGTAGTCTTGGAACATGTAGAACAAGTTTCGATCGGTTGGCTCCAGTGCATTGTCGATGATACGATTGTAGAAGCCAAAGAAGCCGAGTGCGTGCTCTGCCATCCCTTGAGCGACTTCAGCATCCATCTCCAAATCGATGTGTTGTTGAATGGCTTTGGTTAATTCCGCGAGTGTCATTGTCATGTTATCACCTCGTCGAGGGGGAAGCCGCACCGGCGCGCAACTTCTCCCGCAGACACTCTATTGTATTGTCATCCGACACATATAGAACCATCGGCGGATTTTCATGAAATCGGCCCTGAGCCGGCGAATTGACGCCGCCAAATGGAAAAAACCGCCCGCCGAAACAGGCGCCTATCCGCTTCATTTTACCCCTCAACATCTTCTACACACGCCGAGTGGGTATAAACAACCCTCAACAACAGCCTCAAGAAGACAACCCTAAACCCCTAACTGTGAGCGACTCCTACGCTGAAGGCAATTTTCTCGGACTTCCTGAGCCCGGAGATGACGTCGATGTCGTGGTGCTGCCGCTCCCGTACGAATTAACCACCTCGTATGGGCAAGGCACAGCAGAAGGCCCTGCCGCTTGCCTTGCAGCAAGTGGGCAAGTTGAATTGTTCGACGAGCATCTAGGCGATGATCTGCCAGCAGGCTCACACATTCACACTGCAGAGGCATGGGAAGGAAAAGGGCCAAACCTGCGCTCTCAACTTGATGAACTGGCATCGCACCTTTCCCCTTGGTGCGCTGGCGATGTGTTTCCAATTGCACTTGGCGGCGAACACGGAATCCTTCCTCCATTTGTGTGGGCATTGCAGCACCACCCCATGATTGCTGGCGACCTTAGCCGGCTCACTGTGGTGCAAATTGACGCACATGCCGACCTGCGTTCTGCGTTGGATGGCGAAGTGTTTTCACATGCTTGCGCAGCATCAAGGTCGCTCGATATGGGCATCGGCCGGTTGATGCAAGTTGGCGTACGAGCGTACAGCCATGAGGAATCGCTTCGCATTGAAAGCGATGAAAAAATCTCGACATTCTTTGCTAAAGACACCCAAGCACACGGCACCGGAGCTGCTGTGTGGCAATCTTGGCTGAAGGCACTGGGTGAGATTAAGGGGCCCGTCCACCTAACAATCGACATCGATGGACTCGATGCAAGTCTTGTTCCAGCCACTGGCACACCGGTCCCAGGTGGCTTGACGTTCTGGCAGGCCATCGAAACAATCGAAGCGGTGTTCGCCGCACCAAACGCAACGGTCATCAGCGCTGATGTCAATGAAATCGCCACAAACGACCACAGCCCACTCACTGAGTTTAATGCTGCAATGCTCGCGACCAAAACGGTTGCTTGCCATCTAAAGGCCCGACAAGACGGGCGATGGATTTCGACTCATGAAGCCAAAGGAAAGCAACGAACTGGACCAATGTGTGGGTATTTCTCTCAACTAAATTGACCGCCACAACCATATTTCAACCATGAACGGTACGAATCAAACGCAAAGGGGGCAGAGATGATGAACGCACATGGGACACATATTTTCCTTGATTTCACAGGCTATGAAGCCCAAGTGGAAGAAGACGGCGCTTGGATGCTTGAACTCCTCGAGCGGGCCGTCGCACAAAGCGATGCGCGGAATGTGCATGCAAATGTGGTCCAGTTCGACGGAACTGTGTCACCTGTGGGTTTTGCTGCCGTCGTGTTGCTTGATGAAAGCCACGTGTCCGCACACTGCTATTCGGAGCAAGGCTGGCTAGCTGTGGATTGCTTCACTTGTGGTGGAACCGATCCAGCAGTCATCGCTGATTACATCCAAGATGAACTTACCAAAACCATGCCAAACTTGACCCTTGAACGAAGGTCTGTGCATGACCGATTTCTTCACAAGGAGGCTTGAGTGTGTCCATCCGAGCGTTTGTCGATGAACACTATCGTCACTTCAACGCAGGTGCTCTCGCAGCAACTGCCACATCGCTGACAGATTTTCTCGCAAACGGAGGCCGACTCTTTGTCACACTTGCAGGCGCCATGAGCACGGCGGAACTTGGCAGAAGCTTGGCCCCGATGATCAAAGCAGGCCACATTGCAGGCATTTCATGCACCGGTGCAAATCTTGAGGAAGATGTGTTTAATTTAGTGGCGCACGATGCTTACGAGCGCATTGATGATTGGCGCAGCCTGTCTGCAGCAGATGATGCAGCCTTGCTTGAGCGTGGGCTGAACCGAGTCACCGACACCTGCATTCCGGAAGATGAAGCGTTTCGCAAAATCGAACATCATCTCCAAAAGCGATGGTCTGACGCATCCGAAGCCAACAAATCCTTCCTGCCCCACGAATACTTCTACGACCTACTCACGTCAGGTGACCTCATCAATGCATACCAAGCAGACCCCGAGGCTTCGTGGTTGCTCGCAGCCGCTGAAGCAGACCTTCCGTTATTTGTCCCGGGATGGGAAGATTCGACCATGGGCAATATTTTCGCTGCTCGGTGCATCGAAGGAAAGGTCGACCAATCCTCAATAGCCGGTGGAATCGCTTACATGATTCGTCTTGCAGATTGGTATCAAGCAGCGGACACACCCCTCGCCTTCTTACAAATCGGTGGCGGCATCGCGGGTGATTTCCCGATTTGCGTTGTACCGATGTTGAACCAAGATCTTGAACGCACCGCACCGTTATGGTCGTGGTTCGCCCAAATCAGTGAATCATCACCTTCCTATGGTGGCTACTCCGGAGCACCACCAAATGAAAAAATTACATGGGGCAAGATCGCCAAAGAAACACCAAAATTTGTCATCGAAAGCGATGCAAGCATCGTTGCACCCTTGCTCTTTGGTTACGTATTGAACCTTTGAAACACGGCACTTGTCCCCACAAGTGTTGTAAAGGAGCGCTCAGGAAGTTCGACCATGAACCTCAACTCAAGAGGGAACGCTATCCTTCTTTGCGCTCTGATGTTGCTCCCTATTGCTTTCAGCGTGCAGGCAGAGGGGCAGCCCACAGCGCCCAGCATTACCACCGCCTGGACTGATGACGGGGACGCTGGCATTCGCCACGCCTACACCCTCACATTTGCTGACCAGGAAGCCTACGAAGTCAATGTAAGCCTTGACCACCGTCGAGATGGCGCAGCGTTAGCGAATGAGGCGCTCATTACATGGCAAATTGAGAATAATCTCCGCACGGCAGATATCGAATTTAACACAAGCCTGCAATGGGGTGATGAAATCGAACTTCTTGCGACCATCACAAGCATGAACGGTGTGGCATTGGAGCAACCGGTAAGCACCAGCAGGGAACTCACCGTTGGTACATGGAACCAACCAATGGCTGATCACGAAGTAATGACCAGCACAACATGGGATCTCAACCAAACTTACCAAGATGAAAATGGTACGCAGGTTTTCGCCCTTGCCTTTGTCGGACAAGGTTGGCAAGAGCGTGTGGGGCTAACCCTCAACTCTTGGGAACTTGGCAATGGCAGCCTCCTCTCCACCGAAGTTACAAACGAGAGCGAAACAACCCTCAGCCTTGATTTGAACTCCATTTGGAAAAATGAAACCATCGCATCAGGCTTGCTCACTTCCCAAGTCTTCGATGCACGCGGCGAGGGAAGCCTTCTCATCATCACGGAAGATGACGGCGCTACGACGAGGATTGTGGCAAACGTCTCCGACGGGCGGTTCAATCGAACCATGATCGATGGGAACATCTCCGAACGAGTGAACCTTGAGGCAACAGGAGCGCTCGACATCAACGGTGACGATGAGGATGGAACGCTCACCATCGATGGCGACATCAGTGTGCTTTACCTCGAAACATGGGATGAAAATGGGGTGCGCCGCCTCGACCATACCCAATTTGAAGCCCTTGCGAGCATGATCCTCGAAGACGACGAAAGTCGATTTGACATTGACCTTGATGGCCTTACTACGATCGAACGCTGGGAAGATGGCGTGCGCACTGAACACAAGGAAGAACTCGTCGGCAGCGGCACATTTGGGTTTGGAGAAAGCAATGAAAATTCAAGCGTCCAAATCAACGGCACCATCATTGATTTCCACACACTCATCGAGGATGGTACAACCCTCACCGACGACCTCCACATCGACGGCATCATCACAGGTGACGCCCAAGGCAGCTTTGGCATCGTGAGAACCATCGAAGCGACTGGTGACCAAGCCAACGCCACTGGAATCGTGTTCCTCGTCAACGTGATTCATCAAGAAACTTGGTTCAACCTCACCGGTGTCGGAGGCGGCTTCTTTGGCGGCGATGGCATTGGCGCATCCCACAACGAAACATGGGACTACCAAGTGGTTCAGTCTGATTGGGACAACAGAACAGTTCGAATCATTTGGGAAGAAACCGGTGCCGACGCCTCGAGTGGCGATGAGAAACCAGCACGAAGCCCACTTCAACGAAATGCAACCCAACCAGAAGCACAAGAAATTCTTGGGGATATCACAATTGTCCGTGAAACTGGACTCATGCCGATTCCAATGATGGCGCACGATCTGGTCCACCTCAACGGTGAAGACGGCCTTGAATTAACTGTGGAAGCATACGCTACCGGAAACGACCCGCGCGATGGATTCAACCTATCTGTCGTGCATTGGACGGGTACATACGGTGACTCCGGAGGCGTTGCGAACGGATCTATTGTCGATGAAGGCCCACTCATGGGCCTTGTGTCGAGCATCGTGCGAAGTTTGGAACTTCCTTTTGGTGAAGAAAATGACACCGCTCTGTTCAGTGAATCACAAGTGGTGGAGCGCATCCTTTCCCCTTCCATCATTACGGCAGAAAACAACTCTGCCCCAGTCCTCGTCAGCATGGACTTCCTCGAAGGATTGGCGATTGGTGAAGGTGGAAGCACTGGTACGCTTGTGGCCCACATCACAGATGCTGAATTCAACATCGAGTCAGTCACCGTGGATTTGACGCCGTTGGGCGGTGGCATCGTGACCATGAACGACCGAGGGCTTGACGGCGATGCTGTCATCGGCGATGATCGATACACCACCCGCCATGTTGTCAAGGGACTTGAAGTTGGAAACATCACCCTCGATGTCACTGCGGTCGATTGGTTCGGTTCAGTCATGGATGGCCAAAGCACGGTGCAAGTGGTGAATCAAGGACCCCGCCTCACAAATGTGGAAATGCTCCCTGACCGTGGACCACGTGGCACAACGGTCGTCATCAACGCCCAAGCCTATGACGGGCACGGTGTTGATGCGGTTCAAATCGACATGCGAATGAAAGGCGGCGACCTTGTGGATTTAGTCGAATCCTCAGGCATCTGGGCTGGCAATTTCTCAATCCCAGAAACGATTGCCCCTGGCGAACATGAACTCCAATTCATCCTCACGGATGCCCTTGGTCGAAAATCAATCGTCGAAGCATGGCATGGACAAACTGCAAACACCACATTCGCTAATCTGTATGGTGAGCATGCCATCCCAGACGGCGTGATGAATCCAGTGACACTCATGGTGTTCAACACGCCGCCATCAATCGTGGCTCCGGACAACCTGGCCCTCACGAAAGGGGATGGTACATCTACTGCTTTGCTCGAAATTGAGATTTATGACACCGATGGAATCGCCATAGCCCGAGCCAATTTAGGTGTGTTTGCGCCGCTTGGCACGCAAGCAACATGGGTATCGATGAACGATGAAGGTCTCAACGGAGACCGAGTGCCCGGTGATGGAATTTACACCGTTGAAATGAGCGTGCGACAAAGCATACCAATCGGCACACACGAAGTGATTGTTCAGGCCTCCGACTCGTATGGAGAAGCGACAGGATACACATCGATCAATGTGAAACTTTCAGAGGAAGGTGCTTCGGTGATCAGCACTGATGGGAATTTCCTCTCTGATGGAATCCTCATTGGCATTCTGGTCATGTTTGGCATTGGCGTTGCCGTCATGATTGTGATTTCCATACGCAACGGTCCAAAACGAGGCGATGGCGAGGATATGTTCGGCCATCAGTGAGCATGCTCATTGGCCGATAACGGTTTATACCCCTGCTCAGTGGAACGGATAACCCTGCGAGCGTAGTGTAGTGGTTATCACCGAGCGTTGCCAACGCTTGAACCCGGGTTCGAGTCCCGGCGCTCGCACCATCCGACACACTGCAAGCCATTTTCGTCAAATCAATGTGTTCAAAGGCGGCCCAATGATTATGCAATGCCTCCTCCAAGGAAGGCCGAAGAGGGACTGATTTGAGCGACAGAAGAACGATTTTCATCGGAAAAAAACCACTTCACGCCTATGTCAGAGCGGTTGTCATGGCCATGGAAGAAGGTGAGCGACGCGTTCAGCTTGTGGCAAGAGGGGCAACGATCGGCCGAGCGGTCGATGTCGCAGAAGTCTGCCGCCGAAGAAATGGAATCATTGCACAAGGACTGCCGAGCGAAGTAATCATTGGCAACATCGCATGTTCTTCGGAAACGATTGAGCAAGAAGGACAGCGAACTCGAGTGGTCAGTGTCCTCACCATCGAACTTGATGGCCTGGGCGACGTCCCTGCAAAGGAAGAAGAGTGAATCAATTCACAGCAAATTTAGCCGCCGTTGAATTTCATTTGCCGTTGCCTCATACAGCGATAGCGGACCACCAACGGGGTCTTCAAGTCCCCAATCATGATCAATTCGCATGACGGGGCATTGCACGCCGCAGCCCATTGAGATGACAAGATCGTAATCATCGGCTGAAAAACCGTCAACGCTCTTTGGTTGCATTCCCTCAGTAGCGATGCCTCGCGCCTCCAAAACCGTCACCGCATTTGGTGCGATGGCGGAGGCAGGGTGGGTTCCTGCCGAGTCTGCTTGGTGGCCCATCGCTTTGGCTAATCCTTCTGCCATCTGTGAACGGCAAGAGTTCCCAACACAGACAAACAAGAGGCGCATGGTATCCCTATGCCGCCAACAGTATTAAGCAAATTTCTATAGTCTAAAGAGGAGTGTTCTCAAACCCCTACTGCGTGGTCTAATCATGAAGGTGGGAGCGTCGGTTGCGAAAACGGTCGCGTTTGCTGCCGTTGTGTACACTCTCCTGTTTGCTGCACACATTGTCGCTGCAGCCAAGGATTGGACCCTGGCGTTCAGAGTGATTGCAACATCCCTCACTTGCATGACGTTTCTTCTCGGATGGTGCCTTTCGTGGATGCTCAAAAAGGAAAATCTGGAGGTTCGAAAGCTCGCCCATAGGATTGGTTCTTGGATTAGCATTCCACTTGCCATCGGTCTGGCGTATGCATACGCAGGACAGACCTTCAACATCCTGCTCAGTGCGGCGTTTGTGCTCTTGACTCTGGCAACTCATGCTCTCACAGATCGTAGGCTTTCGTAATGGGCTTTGGGAAGGTGGATTGAAGTAGCCCCTTTGAGTCCACTGATTATGTCCGATTCCCCGGTCACCAAACACGGAGCAAACAGCGGCGAAGCACCTGCTGAAGCATCCCCTCAAGAACAGAAGCAGATGGAACAGGCTTACGCTCAGATGAAGCGAAAGATGTCCATGGCCGAAATTGGTAAGAAAATCAAGCACAAAGTCATGGTCCTTTCTGGAAAGGGGGGTGTTGGAAAGTCGACGGTCTCCACTGGCCTTGCGCTCGCATTGGCACAACAAGGACTCAAAGTCGGAATCCTCGATATTGACATCACCGGACCAAACGTTCCGAAGATGATGGGGCTTGATGGTCGTCGTCTGCATGTTGAATCTGGGCGAATCCATCCAGCTCAAGGCCACCTCGGCGTCAAGGTCATCTCAATGGCGTTTCTTTTGGACAACGAAGACACGCCAGTCGTATGGCGGGGACCAATCAAACTCGGCGCTATTCAGCAATTCATCGGCGATGTCGAATGGGGTGACCTCGATTATTTGATCATCGATTTCCCCCCCGGTACTTCTGACGAGCCGCTCACCGTTGCGCAATCCCTCCCAGACATTGATGGCATGGTGATTGTCACGACACCACAGGACGTCGCGTTGCTCGACAGCAGAAAGTCAATCACATTCTCAGAATCACTGAAGGTACCGGTTCTCGGCGTTGTCGAGAACATGAGCGGCTACACAATCAACGGAAAGGCTGCACCAAACAGCGAAGTTCAAATCGCTGGCCCAGCAGGAAAGACGCTCAAAGCCACCACCAACAACGACGGCGAATTTGCAATCACCATTGACATCTTCAAGGAAGGCGGAGGAAAATCCACTGCAGAGGAATTTGGCGTTCCATTCTTGGGAGCCTTGCCGTTCGATCCTGGGTTTGTCCGGGGCGGAGATGATGGAGTTCACCGAATTGTGAGCGAACCCGAAGGCCCATCTGCAATCGCATTCTCTGGTGTTGTCAAAGCATTGCAAGAACAAATTGTTGATGCCGACCAACCAAGTTTGGAAATTATTTGAGGCGATGATATGAGTGAAGAAATGCCACGCTTATCCCGCTTTGAGCGCAGGGATGTTGATGTCGTGCTCACCTACGACACCGATGCAGAGTTCACCGTCACCTACGACGACTTGAGGCATGCGTGCCCGTGTGCGAAATGCTCACCGCTTCGCAACGAAGACGAGTCGAGCAAAACACTCCGTCGACAAGTCGAAGCCTTTCCAAAAGAAAAGCCACAGGTTCGCACCGTTGGTAATTACGCTCTTGGGTTCGAATGGACAACTGGATGCTCAAGTGGCATTTACCGCTTTGAGCGAATTTGGGACATTGCCAACCGCCGAGACCCGGACAATGGCAAGCCCTACGTCCACGGCGCTTGGTGAAACCCACAATCCATGAAAGCATGGGGAGTTCGGCGAGGGTTTGATGAGGCAATGACAACCCCGCAGGGGTTGGAGGTCAAGACTTGGACGGCATTTACCTGACATGGTTAATCAGCGCACTGGCGCTCGGTGTCCTGTTGTTGCCGGTGTTCAAGCAACCGTGGATGAAGATCACCCTTCCCACCTTCATTGATTTCTTCCGCCGATACTGGATTCACATTGTGATTGTCTTCCTTATTTACAATTCAAAAGACATCCTCGACCAGTTGGACAGAATCATCATGGCCAACACGGGCCTTGACATGACGCCGTGGATTTTCGCCGTCGAAGGAAGCCTTGCGTACGATGTTCAAATCGCCTTCAAAACAGAGTGGCTCACCGTTGCTTTGACGCATTTCTATGTTGCTGGGTTCATGTTCATCTGCTATGTTTCCATCTTCTACTTTGCATTCTTCGACGACCGATGGATTGCAGACAGAATGACCCTTTCCATTGCATGGGTCTACATCCTTGCCATCCCCTTCTACCTGTTTTTCAACGTTCGAGTCACAGGTGATTACATCCCCGGCATGGAAACCCTGGCCTATGATTTGACGCCTGAAATAGCTGACTGGTTCCGCAGAATCGATCCGTTCACGAATGGATTCCCCTCCCTTCACATTGGCATTCCTTTTGCCGTGTGGCTGTGCTTAACTCGCTTTGATGAGGACCGACGGTGGAACAAATACAGAGCATTGGTGTTCGTTTACATTGCCGTCACGGCCTTCGCCATCATTTACCTCGGCATTCATTGGTTCATCGATATCATTGGCGGTGTGCTCGTTGCGAGCTTGGCTGTTTCACTCGCTGGCCGCACGTCCGAGGGGTGGTGGTCCATCTTCGATGAACGCACCATCAACTCCCGAGTCGTCACCGTTCTCACTGAACCAAAGAAAGCCATTGGAATTGTTTGGAATCGAATTGACGGCCTTGTCAAGCGATTCAGGGAACCGACAAGCAGGGAGACTGGAACAATGGTGCTGGCTATTTTCATTGTCCTCTTTGCTGTCATCACATGGGAATTGAGTCACCAAAGTCTCCCGGCTGGTGGCGTGGAAGCACCGCAAGAAGTGGCTGCGGCTGATGGGTGGATGGTGACCATTGACAACCGAAGTTCTGGCGCGGTCATGCTCGTCCACGATCTAAGCAACCTCGAACTCGATCCAGTTGAAATGCTGAATGGAAGCATCAGTCTGAGCACTCCGTTCGATGTTGAAAGCAACCGATTAGCCGTGGCGAATTCAACATCGTTGATGGTGTTTGACCTTACGAAAAGAACCGATAGCGGGTATGCGAACATCCTCAATAAAGAGAGCACACAACCTGAGGAGGTGTACCTTTCCTCGTCGGCAACAAGCGCGTACATTGTGATGCTTTCCGATGGAAACTTGAGCGCTATGGACGTTCATGGCGTGGAGATCAACCTCGGACTCAATCAGCGTTCAATCGCTCATGTCGCGGTGAATCAAGTCGAATTGGCCATTGTTTACCAAGACGCCCCGACGACAGTTCACTTCGCACGAATCGGCGCCATGGGATCCATCGCCATCAAGGAAATCAATGCCACAGCCCCCGAAGAGCAAGACGCAGTGCTGATGGAGTGGGGAACACCTGTCGACATGCCCAACGCAACAATCGTCGACGTCGTGTTTGACGAAGCCTTCCTTGCAGCCACGGTAAACGTGAGCGCAACCGACCGTTTGGTGGTCTACAACAGAAGCAATGATGGCCAATGGCTTGCAAGTGACCCGAAGTATCGAGTCAGTGACCCATCGATGTACAATGGAATTCTGGCATGGTCAACCCGTGACCACTTCGATCCGACAAAGCCGCAAGCAAAGTACATGGACGGAGAAATTCAATTCTTGAACCTCACAGAGAATCAAACGCTTTTGCTCACCTCTGATGAGTTGAATCAGTTTGGTCCTCAAGTGCTTACGGACCATTTGGTGTATTTTGAGGAAGACGAATTTGGAGTCGTGACAGTGCACATCCACAGTTGGACGCCTGAATTAACAGTGTACTCGAACCTCCTTTTGCAGATTGGATTGCTCGCTGCCTTTTTGCTGGCGTTCATCTACGCCTATCAGCGACAAGCAGAACGAAGCCATGCCATTGAGGGCACGGAAGAGGAGTAAGTTCACTTCTTGATGCTCAGCATTCGTTCAAGTGCAAGCAGTGAACCTTCTTGAATCGAGGCTGGGACGGTGATTTTGTTCGGTACTTCACCCTCGACGATTCGCTCGAGAACGTCCATCAAGTACGCAGGGTGAATCATGTACATGGTCGAACACGGGCATATTTCCTCGTCCAAACACTCGATGTGCTTGTCGGGGTGCTCTTGGGCAAGCCTTGCCACCATGTTGATTTCAGTCCCGATGGCAATTCGTGCGCCAGCGGCTTGTTGTTGAACGAAGTTCCTGATGAACTGAGTGGAACCGTTTGCATCGCTTGCCTCAACCGTCGCTTTCGGACATTCAGGGTGAACCACCACAATACCCTCAGGTTCACGGGTACGGAAGTCCACGATTTGGGGGACTGTGAAGCGCTTATGGACGGAGCAGAAACCATGCCAGAGAATGATGCGGCTGCCCGATATTTCACCCATGGCGCCAATGCCTGGCGTCCAAGTTGGCATGAGGGATTCATCAATGCCCATTGCCGCTCCGGTGTTCCTTCCTAGGTGCTGGTCTGGGAAGAAGAGAACTGAACCGTTTGCACCGGCCCGGTCAAAGGCCCATTGTAGGGCACCAGCTGCGTTGGTGGATGTGCAAACTATACCTCCGTGGCGACCAACAAAATCCTTGAGATCTGCACTGCTGTTCATGTACGTGACCGGAACGAGGTATGCATCATCATTCTGGGCCAACTCAACGGGGTCTTGGCGAGTGATTGGATCCACCAACCCAGTTTGTTCAAGAATTTCCTTCCAAGCCACTTCGACTTCGGGCAAAGTTGCCATGTCAGCCATTGAACATCCTGCGCGCAGGTTTGGAAGGATGACGTGCTGTTCATCGCTTGTGAGAATGTCGGCTGATTCAGCCATAAAATGAACGCCGCAGAAAACGATGTATTTCGCATTCGAATCAGCCGCCTTTTGGCTGAGCATGAATGAATCACCGAGGAAGTCAGCGTGCATCACAATGCTGTCACGCTGGTAGTGATGGCCGAGAATTAGCAAGTCATCGCCCAGTTGCACTTTCAATTCGCTGATACGATCGGCGATTGCTTGCTCCTCGGACGAAAGCGAGGTGTCCATGAAATCAACGGAGCACATTGGGAGTGACACAGTCATGGTCGTTCAAATTGCCCACAATGTATTCCCTTTTGAATCAATCCACTTCTAAAGATTTGATAAACCAGCGATGAAACCCGTTGACATGGTCTTCCAAGCCGGTGAGCGTTTGCATCTCGGGGCGGAAGCAGAGGTGTGGGCAGGCACATGGCTGGGCCGACCTGCGGTTCGGAAACAACGACGGACTCGGGCGTGGCGTCACCCTGATTTGGATCATCGCCTCGGTCATCGTCGGATGATGAGCGAAGCGAGGTTGATGGTTCGAATGCACCGAGCAGGGATTGCTGTTCCCGCGCTTTACGACTTGGACCCGAGTGCTGGCATCATGGTGATGCAACACATGCCCGGCCGTCCTCTCATCGATGTGCTTCGAGATGATGGCCTGCCTGCCTCGTTCAAACAAACCGCCTTAGCAAGCACTGGGGCAGCCATCCGTAATGTCCACAGACTTGCCATCACACATGGCGACCTTTCCACCAACAACGTGCTAATCAACGAAGATGGGCATGCAACGCTGATTGATTTTGGACTTGCGGCGGTCGATTATGAGGTGGAGCGGTTTGGTATTGATTTACACGTCGTTGATGAAATTCTTGGAGCATCGCACCCCGATATCGATGGTGCGATCGAGGCCTTGCTCGCTGGCTACACGGCTGAAGAGGAACGCCAAGGACCGCCCATGGAACAGACAGGTGGGGCTGTTCCAACTGCTTCAGAAGTGTTGCAACGCCTTGAGAATGTTCGAACTCGCGTTCGATACCACGGATGATCATTCCATCAACAGTCGAAGTTCTTCCACGCTTCGCAACTCTGCGAGGTAAATTTGTTCAATCGCATCGCTGAGGTCTTGGTCGGCCGCTGCTTCGAGTTGAATCATAACTTCACCGTACACTGCAGCAGCTTTGGTTTCTGTTTCGAGGGAATACTGCAACATTTCAGCATAGTCTGTAGTGTGAGTGATTGGGTGCGGGTTTCGTTCCGTCACAGGAATGCCTTGTAATTTGACAACCGCCTTTCGGACAATGCTCGCATGAACGAGTGATTCAGTTGCCTCACCATCAAACATCGGTGAAAGCTGTAGGCGATGAATGCCTTTGACATTCGCTGCATAGTGTGCATACATGTTGATGGCCCGCAATTCCCACCCGAGGGCTTCGTTCAATGTGTCAATTAATGTGGTGTGTTTCATGGTCTCAACTCTTAGGGCGCACGAAAGTCACAATCTCTTCCTGAACCGTAACAGTCCATCAAAGAAGCGATACATAAACCCATGCTGTAGGACAACGGTCATCTACAACCAAACGGATTCGCCGACTTTCCAACCGATGAACGCAAGAATGGGGCATAGCAGCATTGTGAGGCCAATGTAAGAAAAGGCGAGGGTTGAATCCCCCCGATCGAACATGGCGATGGTTTCGACAGAATAGGCAGACATGGTTGTAAAAGCACCCAGAAAACCAGTTGCAAACACAAAAGCAAGGTTTTCAGAGATGACATGTTGAGCGACCCCAACCGTCACAACACCCAGAACCAATGAACCAAGCAGGTTCACGCTCAATGTAGCGTATGGGAAACCATCGTTGCCCAACCATTCCCCGACAAGGTACCTCATTGCAGCGCCAATCGCACCGCCTGCAGCCACGAGGAGAATGTGTTGAAGCATGGGGTGCGCTCAAGTCCATCGCTATCAAGGCTGCCGGAGAGGACGGTCTTTCATGGTGCAATTGGGCGCACATCTCAAAGCCCACACCACCTGCGGAGTGCATGGGACGAACCGTATGGTTTCTTACTGGCAACGCAGGCAAGGTCAAGGAAGCAACACACCACTTGCAACCTCTTGGATACGATGTAAAGCAACTTGTTGTGGCCCATGGTTCCATCATTGAACCACAAGCCGAGACCCTCACCGAAGTTGCGATGGCAAAGATTGAGCAAGCAATTCCGTTTATGGATCATCCAGAAGACTTGCTTTTGGTTGAAGATGCTGGATTATTTGTTGACGCACTTGATGGTTTTCCGGGCGTTTATGCAGCCTATGCACTCCAGACGCTTGGTTGCCAAGGAATGTTGAGGTTGCTCAACCACCTTGGCTCAGAAGACCCCGTGCAGGCTGCAAACCTCCGACGGGCATCATTCCAAGCAGTGGCGGTTATGTGGGTTAACGGCGAGGTCTTCATCGGCAACGGTTCATGCCCTGGATGGATTTCGAACGGTATCACAGAGGGTCAAGGTTTTGGCTTCGACCCAATTTTCGTCCCATCAGACCTTGATGAAGATGGCAAACCACTCCCCCCTGGCCAGTACGGTGTGACAAGCACACACGGTGCAACTTTTGGCGGAATCTCCATCGAACAAAAGCAAAAATTCAGTCATCGTTCTCGGGCGCTTGAAGACTTGTTGCGGCAACTGCCATCAGCATGATAAGTTAGGCCATATTGGCAATGGTGAGGCACATGACGTTTCTTAAGAAGATGGCTGGGTTTTACGCCCTCACCGCAACTGCGGTGTACATCGCTTTTGCGAGCGCCTTCACAGACAATGTTGCTTGGGGACTTATTGCCTCCATTATCCTCGGATGCTTGGTGTACATCGGCTCGGCTGAAACAAAAGCACCTCCCCAACAACGAAGGCAGCGTTCTTCACAAGATGTCCAACCTGTCGCTGAATACGAGGAGGTCCAAG
>OCRI01000075.1_pt1 | contig 30926 bp, 20 predicted proteins | sample 1534641 | NCBI WGS metagenome assembly OCRI01 (sample SAMEA3275473, study PRJEB22092) | marine metagenome | reverse complement strand
CTAACCAAAACGGAAAAGCGCCCTCATAATTTTCAATTAAAATACCAATAAATCGTTCTAAAGATCCAAACAATGCGCGATGTAACATGACAGGACGCTTATCTCGAGCACCAGTCTCATCGACGTAGGAAATATCAAAACGGTCTGGCAGATTCATGTCTACCTGCAGGGTTCCGCACTGCCAATCACGCCCAATGGCATCTCTAAGCACAAATTCTAACTTGGGACCATAAAACGCCCCTTCACCAGGATACAGAACATAATCAAGATCCATCGCCTGCAGTGCATTTACAAGTGCATTTTCAAGCTTATCCCATACTTCATCACTGCCAATACGTTTTTCAGGTCTAGTTGAAAGTTTGATTATCACATCTTCAAAGCCGAAATCTTTATAGATATCCAAAACCAGGACGACTACATCAATGCATTCTTGCTCCATTTGCTCTTCGGTACAATATATGTGGGCATCGTCTTGAGTAAAGTGGCGAACACGCATCAATCCATGCAGAGAACCCGAGGGCTCATAACGATGGACCTTACCAAACTCAGCCATTCGCAGAGGCAAATCACGATAACTCTTCAAACCTTGTGCAAACATAGACACAGAACCAGGGCAGTTCATAGGCTTGAGTGCAAAAATCCGGTCGTCCTCGGTTTGGGTCAAGAACATATTTTCGCGGTAGTTAAACCAATGGCCAGACGTTTCCCATAAACTTCGATCCATGACGTCTGGCGTATTGACCTCGACATAACCAGCACTCTCTTGGCGTTTACGCATGTAATCTAAAAGCTGCAAGAATAATGTCCAACCTTTGGGATGCCAAAAAACGGAGCCTGGAGCTTCATCGCTGAAGTGAAATAAATCTAGTTTCTTGTTGAGTTTGCGATGATCGCGTTTCTCGGCCTCTTCAATTCGGTTGATATAAGCCTTTAGCTCTTTTTTGTTTGCCCAAGCAGTACCATAAATGCGTTGCAACATTTCATTACTGTTATCTCCGCGCCAATAAGCACCTGCGACCTTGGTTAACTTAAACACCGCAAGTTTGGCTGTCGAGGGAACATGGGGTCCTCGGCAAAGATCAACAAAGTCTCCTTGACGATACAAACTAATCGGCTCACTAGTAGGAATACTTGTAATAATTTCAGCCTTATAGTTTTCTCCAATACTCTTGAAAAATTCTGCTGCCTCATCCCGGCTCCACTCTTCCCGGGAGATAACGAGATCCGACTTAACTAACTCGCTCATGCGAGCTTCAATATCTTCCAGATCTTCAGGGGTAAATGCACGCTCAAACGCAAAATCATAATAAAAACCATCTTCAATAACTGGTCCAATAGTGACCTGCGCTGAAGGGAAAAGTTGCTTAACTGCCATAGCCATAAGATGGGCAGTTGAATGGCGAATAATAGAGAGAGCTTCATCTGAGCGATCTGTCAGTATAGACACGTTGGCGTCGACGTCGATTAGATATGATGAATCAACTTCACAACCATCTACGACTCCGGCTATAGTCGCCTTAGCTAGACCTGGGCCAATATCTCCGGCAACGTCAATAACCGATACGGGCGCATCGAATGATCGCTGAGAACCGTCAGGAAGGGTAATAAGGGGCATAAAAGAGTCCTTTTCAGTGGTGACCCCTACCAAAGGCCACATGATTTATCTGTTCAAGGCGGCATTTTACTCTCTACGCACTCAGTTACAAGGACTTGTTGGCGCTTTTTAATGTAAAGATGAATCTTGCAATTGCCGTTAAATAACCCTATAAACCCCATTCTCAAAAACTAAAAACTAGAAGCCATGTTCAAAATTTACGTCGATGCCGATGCATGCCCCACAGTGATCAAAGAAATTCTCTATCGAGTATCACAGCGCACAAGCATTGAAGTCACTTTAGTTGCCAATCAACCTCTTGCAACTCCGCGTATCCCAACAGTTAAGAGTATTCGGGTTGGATCAGGTTTTGATGTTGCCGATGATCATATAGTTAAATTAGTGGAAGCAAATGACCTGGTCATTACGGCAGATATCCCACTTGCATCAGAAGTTATTGAGAAAGGCGGCATGGCTCTCAACCCTAGAGGAGAGCTTTATACTTTAGGGAATATTAAAGCACGTTTAAACATGCGTGATTTTATGGACACCATGCGGTCTAGTGGCTTGCAAGTTGGTGGCGGGCCACCACCCCTGAGTCAAAAAGATAGAATGGCTTTTGCTAACGCATTAGATCGCTACATCGCAACTCATCAAAAATAACACTGGGAAACTGTGATTTTAATCACACTTCAAAGGTTTGTTTACCAACATCAAAAATTAATCGATTATCCTTAAGTCCGCTAATATTCCGACGTCTTCTAGGGCGCTCGCAGTTAAACATCATACGAAAGGAATCGTCTATCATGTTTAAGAAAAAAGACCTTGCCATCGCCATTACCATAGCTCTATCTATTTCACCGGCTAGTTTTGCTCAGGCACCAATGGCTGAACCTGTAGAACAGACCCCTGAAACTGGAACTAATGCAGATGTAATTACAAAAGCAGGAAAAATACCAGGTGTATCCAAAGCAACACTAATAGCTGGAGGACTTATTGGTAGTGTATTGATTAAAAACGTTGTGATCAATAACGGCCCCTCCTCCTTACCTACGACTGGCACTACTGGCACTACTGGCACTACTGGCACTACTGGCACTACAGCGACGCCTAGTACTAGTTCAACATCTGGCACTTGATATTTGTCACAGCAATAAAAATTATCCCAAAGCTTATCCTGTAACTATGGCAGCTTCAAAACCTACTTCTTTGATTTAAGTAGTCGTCTGATTTGAGCTGCAGTGAATGGCCAACCCTTTTCTGAACCATCTGGAAAAACCACTACGGGGATTCGAATTGCGTAGCCCTCTTCGAGATCCTTGTTACCGTGAATGCTTACCTCAACCAGTTCCCAATCCTTCTCAATAACCAGCGGATTGAGCATGGCTTTTGCCTGATCACAAAGATGACAATTAGATCCAGTTAAAAGCGTAAGTTGGTTGCTCATATGTTTTTACCTATAAAATTCAATAAAACCGAGATCAGAAGAAGAGCTCTTAAACTCACTCATGCTACATGTGTTAACAACCATTGATGGAACGCCTTAACAGCTGGCTGCTTAAGGTTCGCTGGAGGGCAAACAAAATGGTAAGCATTACTAGAGACGAGTTCATGATCAAATAAGCGAACCAACCGACCCGACTGAATATGATCCGCAACGAAAGGTGATGACCCCAACGCGACGCCCTGTCCATCCAGTGCTGCTTGAATAAGAACATTAGTATCATCAATAATTGTGCCTCTATGGGCATTGACGCTAACTGCGTTTTCTTGATTTAACCAATTTTCCCAACCTTTATAGTCCGCATCATGCAGCAAGGGAAATGTGGCTAAATCTAAGGGCTGTTTAATCATCTTTTTTTTATTTAGCAACGAAGGACTGCACACCGGGAAAAAATCTAAATATATCAGAGGAAAACATTCAACATCCTTCCATTCGCCACCACCATAGGTTAGTGCTACATCAACATCCTCATTTCGAAAATCAACTGGCTTACTCGAATGAGATAAATTCAAATCAATATCAGGATACATGTCACGAAATTGCTTTAAGCGAGGAGAAAGCCATTTCGCAGCAAAGGAGGGAGCTAACCTAACCTTGAGCATCTGACGGCCAAAATTTTGTCTGATACTAACAATTGTTTGTGCAATTTCATCAAAAGCAGGCTGCAATGTGATGTACAGCTCTTCGCCCTCTTCAGTCAATGATAATCGCCGATGCAGTCGAGTGAACAACTTAGTAGCGAGATAAACTTCAAGCGATTTAATTTGATGACTTACAGCGGCCTGAGTTACACATAATTCCTCTGCCGCAACAGTGAAGCTTAGTGATCTCGCCGCAGCTTCAAATGCTTTTAAGCTATTCAAGGGGGGTAACTTTCTTCCCATGCACACAACCTTTTCATATCTAAATCAACAATTACTATTTAACATTAGAATATCTAATCTTTAAAGTAAAAAATTTCAATTGATAATTGATAGGTAAAAACACCAAAATAATGCATAGTCTGATGATAATAATGTTCAAAACCCACTAGAGGTTCGGAGTCTAAAATGACAAAAAGATCTGGCGGTCGAAAGGCAAGAATTATTGAACGAAAAGCACCTCTTCCAAACAATGAGAAGCCCGTACTCCCGGGCGAAATTGGTGGCACATACCAACCTTTAAAACAGAGCGACATGCTCGCCATCCATGAAAATATTTTAACTATTTTGGAAACTATAGGCTTTGCTCAAGCAACACCTCACTGCCAGGAAACATGCGTTGCCGCGGGAGCAATCATGGGAACAGATGGGCGCTTGCGGATGCCTCGAGAATTAGTGCAGCGCACGCTGCAACTCGCTCAACGAGATCTAGTTTTTCACGCTCAAGATCAGAAAAGTGACTTAGACCTCAGTGGACAACGAGTTCATTTTTCCACTGCTGGGGCGGCAGTTATGGTTGCTGACCCGACAGAGAATAGTTATCGGGAATCAAGAGCTCAGGATCTATATGATATGGCACGTATTACAGATAGGTGTGAGCATATTCATATGTTCCAAAGAACTTGTGTTCCTCGAGACATTGAAGATCCAAGAGCATTAGATCTTAACTCTTTGTACTGCTCGATTATGGGGACCACCAAGCATGTAGGTGTGAGTTTCACTGCCGCGCAGCATGTCCAAGATGGCCTGCGCTTACTTCATCTTGTCGCTGGCAGCGAGGCAAAGTGGCGAGAACGTCCATTTGTGAGTATGTCGAACTGCTTTGTGGTTCCTCCCATGAAATTTGCCGAAGAATCTCTGGAGTGTCTGCGTGTGGGAGTGGAAGGCGGCATGCCTATTTTGCTTTTATCCGCAGGGCAAGCCGGTGCTACTGCACCAGCAAAATTAGCTGGCGCTGTTTCACAAGCATGGGCAGAATGTATTGGTGGTCTGATTTATGTCAATGCAATACGACCTGGGGCCCCTGCTATTATAGGCACCTGGCCTTTTGTTTCAGACCTTAGGACCGGAGCAATGAGCGGTGGTTCACCAGAACAAGGCTTGCTTTCTGCCGCTTGCGCTCAAATGGGCAATTACCTAAATTTACCCACCGGCACTGCTTGCGGGATGACTGATGCAAAACTTCCTGACTTCCAAGCCGGTGCAGAAAGAGCTTATACCGCGGTCGCCGCTGCTATGGCTGGAGGAAATATTGTCTACGAGGCAGCTGGAATGTATGCAAGCTTGATGGGAACATGCCCAGAAAGTCTCATCGTTGATAATGATGTTCTCGGCGCATGTCTTCGCATGACTAAAGGGATTAATGTGGATGAAGATTCGCTTAGCTTAGAGGTAATAAGGGATGTCTGTTTGAACGAAAAAGGTCATTATCTAGGGTCAGACCAGACACTATCTGTTATGCAGAGTGAATATATTTATCCCGAGTTGGGCAACCGATCTAGCCCTAACGTCTGGATGGAAGAGGGCAAACCTAATCTCATTGATAATGCAGTGAAACAAAAAACACAAATACTCCAAAATTGGTTCCCTGATCACATCAGTGATGACCTAGATAACCGTATAAGACAAGAATTTGATATTTTTCTCTCAAAAGAAGCGATAGGCAGGTCTAAATAATCAAGGCCAAGAAAACTGTCATAAACCACAGGAATTTTGCAGAATGAAGACCCATGCTCGCGTTGTAATTATTGGTGGTGGCTCACTTGGGGTTAACCTGATGTATCATCTCACAGAAGAAGGATGGACCGACGTAGTATTAATAGAAAAAGGAGAGCTTACCAGCGGATCTACATGGCATGCTGCTGGACTATGTACTAATTTTAATGGGAATCATACGCTGTCAAAAATTCATGAGTACACCATTAAACTTTATGACGAGATATTGCCAGAAAAAACCAAACTCCCCTCCTCATTTCATCGCTGTGGTAGTTTGCGGGTTGGTTACTCAGAAGTTGAAGAACAGTGGTTTCGTAATATTGTTAGTCGCTCGCACAATGTGGGCTGCGAAATGCATTTTGTTAGCAAGGAGGAGGCCTCAGAACTAAATCCCTTTATGGATTTTGATCAGGCTCGATCGATTATCTATACGCCCAATGACGGTCATGTTGACCCTAGTTCCGTAGTGATGCCTCTGTCTCAGCTAGCGCGAGAACAGGGCTCTACGGTGAGTCGTTTCAACAGAGTGCTAGATATCAATGTCTTAGATTCTGGCGAATACCAGGTCATTACAGAAAAAGGGAATATTATTGCAGAACATGTGGTTAACGCTGGTGGATGTTTTGCTCCCGAGGTAGGCGCCATGGTAGGCGCACACGTGCCCATTGTTAATCTTGAACACCAATACCTTGTAACTGATGATCATCCAGATATCGCCTCATTAATGCAGGAATTACCCGTCATTAGAGACTCGACTGCAGCAGCTTATCTTCGCCAAGAAGGCAAAGGGATACTTATTGGGCCCTATGAAACGCGAGGCTCAAAGCCTTGGGCCATTAACGGTATGGATTGGGGGTTTGATCGTGAACTTTTTGAAGGCGATTTGTTACGTCTAATGCCATGGTTAGAGCGATGCATGGAATTAATGCCCATATTTAAAGAGGTCGGCATCAAAAGTATCATTAATGGTCCGATCACTCACACACCAGATGACAACCTTTTAGTTGGACCCGCAGCGGGGCTACGTAATTTTTGGAACCTATGTGGCGCGAGTATAGGTATAGCTCAAGGTGGTATCGGTAAATACTTGGCGCAATGGATGGTACATGGCCAAACCGAACTCAACATGAACTCACTAGATAGTCGTCGCTTTTCCACGTGGGCCGATAAAACCTATTGCATCACACGAGCAATCGAGTCCTATGAACGCATGTATGCCTCGGCCTGCCCGAATGAGAATCGCCCCCATGGACGACCTATCAGAGTAAGCCCTCTACACACTGTCCTTGCCCAAAAAGGTGCGGTTCATAGTGTTGTTGCCGGCTATGAAAAACCGGGTTGGTTCAAAACCGAAAGTAATCAATTTGAATCTCACTCTTGGGCTCACAATGAAGCTCATAGTGCTGTGGCTAGTGAATGTGAGGCGGTTCAGAAGAGCTGCGGTGTTGCTGATCTATCGGGCACGGCTAAATTCCGTATAACCGGCACTGATGCCCATTCTTTTTTAGATCATTTGTCGAGTAATTCTCTGCCATCAAAGGTTGGCCAAATAGCACTAACTCTTTTTCATGCTCCCAATGGGGGCATCATGGCGGAGCAAACGATTAGTCGTACAGGAGATAATGATTACATCCTGATGGGAGCGATCAGCTCTCAGTACAAAGATTATCAATGGTTACAATGGCATAGTCATGATTTTGATATCAACATACAAGATCTTACCGATTCATGGGGTGGTCTCCTGGTAACAGGCCCTAGAGCTCGCGATATCCTGGAGTTGTGTACTTCAGAGGATTTGAGTAACCAAGCGTTCCCTTGGCTGACCTGTAAGATGATTCAACTCGACTCAGCCGAAGTTCTTGCGTTACGGGTGTCATATGCGGGGGAATTAGGCTGGGAACTCCATATGCCTAATTGGCAGGTTATATCTATCTATGAGACGCTCCAGTTTCATGGGCGATCTTTTGGTCTCAGGGATTTTGGAGGACAAGCTTTAAATAGCATGCGAATGGAGAAAATGTATCGCGCTTACGGACATGAATTTACCGAAGAAATATCGGGCCTTGAAGCCGGCATGGATCGATTTATTAACTTAGACCGAAAGTTTATCGGGTCAGAAAATCTTCTTCGCCGCTCTGCTGAAGGCTTGCAATCAAAGTTAGCGTACTTGGTTTTTGATGATCAAATTCCCGCGGAATGCTTCGGTAATGAAGCGGTATTCTGCGATGGTGAATTGGCCGGTATCGTAACCGGTGGCGCTTATGGTCATCGCGCAAATCAAAGTCTTGCTTTCGCTTATATTGATTCAGGCCTTTGTATATCAGGTCAGCAGTTAACGGTCGATACGTCTCTTGGCTCGCGACGCTGCCATGTAAGAATGGATGCGATCTATGATCCTGAAAACAAGAGCCTCAGAGACAAAAGTTAAAAAGTGATGATTAACGATAACCTTATCAATAAACGCTTCTATTCAGTCGGAGTTTAATCTGTGGCGAAGTTAACTGATCTTCCCGAAAAAGCCGAAGTTGTCATTATTGGCGGTGGAATCATTGGGTGCTCTATTGCCTATCATTTGACGAAACGAGGCATGAAAGATGTCGTTTTACTCGAACGCAAACAGCTAACCTGCGGGACCACATGGCATGCAGCAGGGTTAGTCAGTATGCTGTGGCCAACCCCTACTCTGACGGAACTCGCCAAGTACAGTCATGAACTCTATGCACGCCTAGAAGAAGAAACAGGTCAAGCAACAGGTTATAAGCAAATTGGAAGTCTCTCCATTGCCCGCACTGCGGAACGCTTAGAAGAGCTTAAGCGTCTTGCGTCAGTTGAAGCAGTATTTGGTGTTGAGGCTGAAATGATTAGTTTAGGTCGGCTAGAAGAGTTATACCCAGGTATTAATCCTGATGGCATATTAGGTGCGATGTACATTCGTCAAGATGGCCAAACAAACCCAGTGGACACTACAATGGCCCTAGCTAAGGGAGCGCGTATGGGTGGTGCTGCTATCTATGAAAACACCAAGGCTGAGGAACTCTGTATTGAAAATGGAGCAATTGTTGGTGTTCATACTGATCGGGGCTTTTTAAAATCATCAACAGTTATACTTTGCGGAGGCATGTGGTCTCGTGAAATAGCTAAGAGTGTTGGAGTAGAGCTTCCACTTCATGCTTGCGAACATTTTTATGTTGTCACAGAGGAAATGGATGGCCTTACGCCAAGACCGGTTTTGCGGGATTTTGATAAAGGAGTTTATTTCAAGGAAGATGCAGGAAAAATGCTGGTCGGCTGGTTTGAGCATAACGCCAAAGGACTATCCATAGATCGAATTAGTGAGGACTTTTGTTTTGATCAATTTCCCTGCGATATGGAGCATATCGAAGAATATTTAATCAGAGGTATGGAGACATTTCCAAAATTTGGTGAGGTCGGTATAAGAACATGGTTTAACGGTCCTGAAAGTTTTACTAGTGACAATCTTCATCTCATGGGGCCAACTCCAGAAGTTGACAACCTTTATGTTGCCTGCGGTCTTAATTCGAAGGGTATCGGAGCCGGAGGCGGTTTAGGCAAATTAATGGCAGATTGGGTTGTTGATGGTTATCCGTCTGGCGACATATCAGAATGCGATGTAACTCGACATCATCCTTGTCAGCGCACTGATCAATATGTTGCAGAACGCATACCAGAGGCTTTAGGGCACACCTATGCAATGCATTGGCCCTATTACCAATACCACTCGGCGCGAAACCTTCAGCAATCTCCTTTGCATGAAGTACTGAAGGATCACGGCGCATGCTTTGGTGAAGTTGGAGGGTTTGAGCGACCCAACTGGTTTGCTAAACCAGGACAAAAAGCCGAGTACGTATATAGCTACCGACGGCAAAATTGGTTTGCTAATACAGCCTCAGAACATATGGCTGTTCGAGAGACCGTAGGGTTATATGACATTTCCTCCTTCGGCAAGTTCGAAGTCTCAGGCAAAGATGCACTCACAACACTACAAATACTTAGTGCAGCAAACATCGATGTCCCTGTTGGTAAAGTGGTATACACCCAGTGGTTAAATCAGAGAGGTGGAATTGAAGCAGACCTAACGATTTGTCGTGTAGCTTCAGATAAATTTTGGGTTGTTACCAGCATAGGCTCATTTAACCGCGATTGGTGGCGTTTAAAGAAGCATGCTCAGGGAGATACAAAAGTAGAAAATATCAGTGCCGCTTATGCATGCATGGCGCTCCAAGGACCCCTATCTCGTCAGCTACTTGAAAGCGTGACTGATATTGATCTTTCTTTCGATGCTTTTCCATTTGGCACAGGGCGGCATGCCAATATTGGAGGACACCTATGCTGGTTACAACGCATCAGTTATGTCGGAGAGCTCGGATGGGAGATTATGGTTCCAGCCGATAATGCGGAAAAGCTTTATACAACTCTTTATCAGGCAGGCAAATCATTCTCACTACAAAATGTAGGCCTTCATGCGGTCAATAGTTTACGACTAGAAAAAGGCTTTAGGCACTGGGGTCATGATATAGGTTCACATGACAACCTTCTTGAAGCTGGGCTGAATTTTGTTGCCGATATGACATCAGGTGATTTTATTGGCTACCAAGCATTGATGACTCAGAGAAGTAAGGGAGTACCCGAAAGGCGACTTGTCCAATTTCGATTAGAAAACCCTGATCCTCTGCTGTACCACAACGAGCCTATAGTGATGAATGGTGAGATTGTTGGTTACCTGACCTCAGGAGCATTTGGTCACGCTGTTGGGAGTTCAATTGGGATGGGTTATGTCAATGTACCTCTTCTTTCGAACGAAATAATTAGTGCGGCTGACTTCGAGATCGAAATAGCGCTTGAACGTTTCTCCGCACAAGCCAGCCTAAAAGCATGGTACGACCCTAAAGGCTTAAAAATGAGACAGTAGCTCCTCTCCAAACACCGCATTTATACATGTTGTTTGCCTCCAAATTGCTGGTTGCGGGTGATTAACCAAACATTATGAATACGAGGATTTCGCTCAAAGTCCATATCCAGCGTTTGTGGTGTAATATTCTGACAATTAAATTGGCGTAACGTTAACTCGTCCATCTTAAATTTACGGAAATTATTTGAAAAAATTAAAGTGCCCCCTGATGCCAGTTTAGCCATTGAGGATCGAATCAAATCACCGTGGTCTCTCTGGATATCGAGTACAGAATCCATTTTCTTGGAATTAGAAAAGGTCGGTGGATCAAGAAAAATTATATCGTACTGCTCTTGTTCAGACTCCAACCATTTCATACAGTCAGCTCGAAGCAACTTGTGCTTGCTAGATCGCAAACTATTTAAATCATAATTACGTTGCGCCCAATCCAAGTAGGTATTTGACATATCAATACTCAAAGAGCTGGCGGCTCCAGCAAGGGCTGCCTGCACAGAAGCTGCAGCGGTATAGCAAAATAAATTAAGAAACCTTTTCCCCTTTACCATCTCACCTATCATCGACCTCACAGGCCGATGATCTAGAAACAAGCCTGTATCAAGATAATCCGACAAATTGATTTCAAAAATAGCCTTGCCCTCTGACACTGTAAAGGTATCACTTGACCCCTCGCTAAGTTTCTCATATTGACTGTCGCCTTTTTGGCGCCGCCTTTCTTTATAGTAAATCTTGCCAGTGAAATTTGCAGAAAACTCTTTGACGGCCTGTTTGATTTCTCCAAAGCGTTCTCTAGCTACTTTCTCTGATATTGTGCTAGGGGCTACATATTCCTGCACATAAATCGAGTGGTCATAGACGTCTATCGCGACGGCGTACTCTGGAATATCCGCATCATAAAGCCGATAACATCTCACATCAGATTTTTTGTACCAACTCTCTAGTTTTCGTCTGTTCTTTTTTAGTCGATTGAGTACCATCTTAGCGCCTAACGTCAGCGCTTGAGCCGGTGCTGGAGTACTTAGCCTAGCGGCAATTTGCGCTGACTTGGATGTCATATCTTCAAAAACCAATAATTTACAGGGAATGGTTCCATTGAATAGACTGTATTGCTTTGTCGGAGAGAGATCTGTTTCACGTCCTAGATCGACGTTCCCAGTAAACACAGCTGCCCTCCAGCCATGAAAGTTTTTCTGTAAAACGGCGCCCAATTTTTGGTATAGCGGAATTAACTCCTCCATCTCACCTAAACGGGCACCATAGGGCGGATTAGTCAATAACAGCCCTCTTTCTGCTGTGGGCTTCCCAAACTGATCTATAGGCTTGTGCGCTAAACGAATGTGATCATCAAGCCCAGCATTTTCAATATTTTTAGTCGTGTACTCAAGTACACGCGGATTGGCATCATACCCACGAATATCTAACTCCAACTCTTCAAGGCCAATTGCTCTACGCTGATGGGACTCATCAATTAAAGCCTGCCAAAGTTCGGCGTCATGTTGTAGCCAGCTGTCAAAACCATAGCGCTCGCGAAGCATTCCCGGCGCTATATCCGCAGCCATCATCGCCCCTTCAATAAGCAATGTACCACTTCCGCACATAGGATCTAACAGAGCCCCACCCTCTGCAGCCATTGCTGGCCAACCGGCCCTTAGCAATAAAGCAACTGCTAAATTTTCCTTGATCGGTGCACTACCCTGACCAGTACGATATCCCCTACGATGAAGACTTTCTCCCGATATATCCAGAGAAACTGAAACGCGGCCCTTGTGCTGCCTAACTTGAATGCGAATGTCCGGATTCTTGGTGTCTACCCTTGGGCGTTCACCTTCAATACGGCGAATACGATCAACAATCGCGTCTTTAACTCGTTGTGATCCGTACATCGTGTTGTCAACTAAGCGTGAGGTGCCTATAAAATCTATCGCGATACTTTGAACCGACGAAAAATGCTGTTCCCATGGAATGTCATTGCACTCTCGATACAAATCATCCGACTCCTTGAGCATAAAACTGTGCAAGGGCATTAAAATTCGATTAGCAAGGCGCGACCATAGGCAAGCTCTGTAAGCAAGCTCCAAAGAGCCATTAAAATAAACCGCAGCCACGGTTTCTTTTACCCCTTCAGCTCCCATAGCAATGAGCTCTTCAGATAACAATAATTCTAGTCCTTTAGGACAGGTGGCTAACCAATCGTTTTTTAAAGATACCTGCGTCACTTCATTACCCTTTTCATTACTTCAAGCTATAACCTTAGATTTGCATATACCAAAAACGTCTGAACGAATCTGACAAACATTAGTCTAAAATTACGCGTTCCTAAGAAAGCGCGTATGATATAGGTGTTTAAACTATTTTGTTTAGAAATAAACATTGGTACGCAGTCAAGTCGAAAAATTACGCTGTAGAATAGCTTTAACACAACCCTATATTACCTTTGATCTAAGTAGAACAGGAGTTGTCTATGAAGAAACACAAACGAGACCTGGAGCATCGTTCGTATGTAAAAGGTTATCAATCAGCAATTCAAGGTCGTTCTCTATCCCTTTGTCCCTATCAAGAAAACACAACAATGGCCTACCAGTGGTGTAGGGGTTGGCGTGAAGGTAGAGAGGATGGCTGGTCTGGCTATAACACCGCCGCCTGCCAACATAAAGCGGGCAACCTGATTTTGAACCATTAGCAGTTAATTCAAAACAAATACAGCAACGATAAACCATTTATCGTTGCTGAAGACAACTCAGTTATCCACGGATGCTTGTACCAAATTGAGAAGTTCTCTCAGGGCAACTGAAATCATTGCAAAGTCAGACTGGGGTACCTTGCGTAGATCCTTTATCATAAGTTTCCAGCGGTGAATCAGCTCTTTTTGTTCTGCTTGCCATTTATTCATCGCAGAAGTGCCATTGGACTCTCTTTTACACAAACAAGCTGTTAATCTTCTTCGCTGACTCTCTAGATCATCAACATAGGTTTCTCGAGCGAGATCCTGCCAACGACTATCTGGCTGCAAATCAACTATTTGAGCCATAAACCAGTCCAGTGATAAAAACTCTCCTAAATCAAAATAGACCTCAGCGACTTTTTGCACCGGCGTCTCGAGCTGCAGGGCTGTCTGAACAATACCCATGCTCATAAACATACTATCATTGGCTGCTAGTTGTTCAGCTAATTTAAGCTCTACCCCCATATCGATTAGCTCGTCTCTCTCATCACTACAAAGCGTCTTCCACTGATCTTTTTGTAACCGAGGGAGCTCTGCTAACAGAGTTTGTGTGGGGCTTCCATAGTCAGCTATAAGGGATGCACAATCTAGACTCAGCCTATGATTGCGAAGAAACCAACGGGTCGCCCGGCGTGCTAATCTTACTAAAATATGTAATAACTCTAACTCTGTCGCTGCTGGTAACCTCGGGTTATGCTCTTCAATTTGCTGCCAGAGGCGTTTAAGCCCGAGCACTTCTATGACCACGGTATATGCTCTGATAACATCCTCCGCAGACGATCCAGTGGATTCCATCTGCCTGAAGAAAAAACTAAATCCAACACGATTGACCAAGTCATTTACAACTTGGTTAATAGCTATTTCATTGGCTAGGGAATGAGCTTCGACTGCCTCACCAAATTGAGACTCAAGCGCCTTGGGGAAGTAATTCGTCACCGCACTCGCAAGCCAAGGATCACTTAATAGATCTGAGCCAGCTAACGCCTCTTTCAGAAGCACTTTTGAGTAACAAATTAATACAGATAGTTCTGGTCTAGTCCAACTGGGTTGATGCCTATTGATTCTGTCGGTGAGCTGCTCGTCGGAAGGTAAAAACTCTAAATCACGATCAAGTTGATCCTCTTGCTCAAGCCAACTTAAATATCGTTGGTACTCTGAATGATGCTGCTGACTTCGCGCCATCGCCAAGCTAATAGATTTGGTCTGTCTCAGGTTATTATCTAAAACCAAAGAGGCTACATCTTCAGTCATCGACTCCAATAGTATATTTCTTTCCTGAACATCTATATTCCCTGACGCAACCTGTTTATTGAGCAGTATCTTAATATTTACCTCATGGTCTGAACAATCTACCCCAGCAGCATTGTCGATAAAGTCAGTATTACAGAGCCCTCCACGTAAACAAAACTCCACTCGCCCACGCTGGGTCATCCCTAAATTCCCACCCTCACCGACTACCTTGCATTGTAACTCCCGACCATCGACTCGCAGTCCGTCATTTGCTCGATCTCCAACCTCTGAATTGTTTTCCGAAGATGACTTGATATAGGTTCCAATACCCCCATTCCAAATCAAGTCAACTGGTGCCTTCAAAATATGGTTAATAAGCTCTGTTGGAGTTAACTCGTCTGCATCAATAGCAAATCGATTTTTTATCTCGGGGGTTAACGTGAGAGACTTGGCATTCCTTGAATAAACTGCACTACCCTCGGACATTAGATCTTCGTTAAAGTCTTCCCAGGTTGTCCTTGGAGTATCAAAAAGCCGCTGCCTTTCTACGAATGTTGCCCTAGCGTCAGGTGAGGGGTCAACAAAGATGTGGAGATGATTAAACGCTGCCACTAACTGAATGTGTTCAGACAGAAGCATGCCATTACCAAACACGTCGCCACCCATATCTCCAATACCAACCACGCTGAAGTCTTCAGTCTGGATATCTACTCCAATCTCATGAAAATGTCTTTGCACAGCAACCCATGCGCCGCGGGCTGTAATCCCCATGCCCTTATGGTCGTAACCATTGCCACCACCGGAAGCAAATGCATCCCCCAGCCAGAAATTATTTGCTTCAGAAATTTCATTCGCTGTATCAGAAAACGTCGCGGTCCCTTTGTCCGCTGCTACTACAAGATATGGGTCATCTCCATCGCGACGAACAACTTCAAGTGGCGGCACTAGCTGTTCGTCAACCATATTGTCACTGATATCTAGCAGCGCCTGTACATACAGCATGTAACTTGCAATACCTTCTTGAACAAAAGCTTCACGTCCCGCGGCCGGGTTGGCTTGCTTAGCAACAAAACCGCCCTTGGCTCCTGTAGGGACAATCACCGCATTTTTTACTTGTTGAGCTTTGACTAACCCAAGTACCTCAGTACGGTAGTCTTCAATTCTGTCTGACCAGCGCAAGCCACCTCGTGCTACTTTTCCTCCCCGTAAGTGGACGCCTTCAACTCGTGGAGAGTAGACAAATATTTCAAAAACTGGCCGTGGCTTAGGTGCCAGAGTAATTCTTTGGGTTGCTAATTTAACTGAAATATAGGACTTAAAAGTGCCATCTTCAAAGGTTTGAAAAAAGTTGGTTCGCAACGTCGCCTGCACCAGTTCAAGATAGCCACGAATAACTTTATCTTCATTGATGTTTCTAATTGAGTCTAAACCAATTTGTATTTTAGAAACCAAACCAGCTGCTCTCTCTGACTCTCCTTCAGAGGCGTAACGTGGATCAAAGTAACTCTTAAATAAGGCAACTAAATTACGCGTGAGGTCCAAGTGTCTGGAAAGAGTATCTGCGATAAATTCTTGACTATAGGGAACACTTAACTGCTTGAGGTAACGAGCATACAAACGGAGCATTGCGACAGCTCGCCAGTCGAGTCTTGCCCCTACTACCAATCGATTGAAGCTGTCATCCTCGGCATCACCTCGCCAAACTCGCAATAAGGCATCTTTGAAGCTGTTTTGCACTGCTGAAACATCTACGCTCACATCCAAAGAAAACTCTAAATCAAAGTCTTGCATCCAGATGACACCTTCAGACTCAGGGGCGATTGAATAGGGATGCTCCATGACTACTCTGAAACCCAAATTTTCGAGCATTGGTACCATATCTGAGAGTTCTAGAGGCTCGTTTCTGTGAAATAGGGTAACCCGCAGATGTTGCTCTAATTCTTGCTGATCTTGATAGAAATCAATAGCAAGATCATCGCTGCCATCAAGACGATCAAAAAGTGAAATATGCTGATGAGCATGATCAGGTCCATAAATCTCTTGATACGCACTGGGGAAAGCATTCTGAAAGCGTCTTGATAGAACAGCACCATCAGCTGCACCAAAGGCGCTAATGGACTGTTCGCTGAATACATCACTCCAACTTCTAGTAATCTTTTCAACCACGGCTTGTAGCGTTTCAGCATCAACCTCTAGGTATTTTTTATTTTCAATCTTGTAAACTAAACGAATTCTCACCAGTACTGAATCAGGAATGAAATGTGTGGTCAGCTCACTCTCAACCGCGCCCAGCTCCAGGCCAATTTTCTCCTCAATCTTGTCTCTGGTATTAGTATTAAAAGACTCGCGGGGTAAATACACTAAACAGCTAACAAACTTATTAAACGGGTCAGTATGAACAAAGACTTTAACTACCCTGCGCTCATAGATCTGCCAGACTCCAATAGCTGTGGCTGCCAACACTTCTCTAGTCACATGTAAAAGCTCATCGCGAGGGTGTGAGTCCAATATAGTCAACAAGGCTTTGCCATCATGGCTTGCTGGATTAAATCCAGAATTTTCCATAACCCAACCAACTTTCTCGCGGAGTATAGGAATGCGCCTGGGACTATAGGAATAGAATTGGGCCGTGTAGAGCCCCAAAAACCTTATCTCTCCAACGGGGTCGCCGTCACTATTAAAGCGTTTAACCACGATATAATCAGAATACACATTACGGTGTACCTTCGAGCGTTTTGCAGATTTAGTAACCGTTAGTATTTGATCATCTTCGTAGAGACCTTTGACACCATCGCTAAGTTCGTCTACCGACTCTTTGCGTAAATCACCGCGATATTTTTTAAGTAACCCGTAAGCACTACCTGCCTTCTCGCGCAGATAAACACTCTCGTTTTTTACCTCTAAATCAAACTCTGCACACCCAGTAAATACAAAGTACCCATCATAAATCCATTGCAAGAATGCCAAAGACTCATCTAGCTGCTCTACCTTAGGAGCATTAGTTTTCAGCTCTGCTATTAATAGCTCTAGCCGCATGCGCATGGGATCGAAACTGTCTACCACCGTAGAGACGTCATCCAACACTAATGTTAGCTCACGCTGTAACTCTTCAATTTCTCTATCAGATAGTAAATCAACCTCTATAATCATTAATGCTTCGCGGTCAGCGTTCTCTACATAATCTGAATGAATACCTTCAATCGTTCCAAGATCATTACGCAACGCCCAAACCGGATTGCTCTGCAAGGTGTATATATTTAAACCCCAGCGATTCAGAGCCATGCGCAGTGAATCAACTAAAAATGGCATGTCACGCTGATCAACGTAAATAGTAGTGTAGAGACTAGACCAGCCATCGAGCTCTAAGGTTGGATTAAATACTCGAATTTTGGCAGCTAAACCCTGAGAGTTGGGTCCTGAGGCTTCTAATGGTGGCTCCGCAAAACCATATAAGCCCCATATATTCCAAAAAATATCCTCTGCAGGGCGCTTTAAGTAATCATCATCTGGATAGAAATGAATTGCATTAGCGGCAAAGTCGTTAAATTGCTTTCGCTTTTTTTTCGATAACTTTTTTGCCGCAATCTTGTTTAAAGACTGAATTAATGTCTGACGCCGATCATCTTGTTTCACTTCCATGGGAACAATTTGCAACCTTTTTACGTTTTTGAAGTCTGTAATGTAATAGGGATCAAATATCTGCTTCTAAGGTAACAAATTGCTTGGACTCAGTGCAAAAATATTAAGCATTTTTAACAAATAAATTACAGGTAAAATCTTTTCTTAGCAGTATTTGAACAATGTTTGTGTGTTTACTGCATAGCTATTAAACTCGACCCCCTCATCAGGCAACTCAGACACTAAAGTAGAGGTAACTTTTGCAACAAGATATCGCGCAACTCAGAGAATGGCTAGCCAATAAAATCGTCGGTCAAGAGCACTTAATCGAGCGACTAATGATCGCACTCCTTGCTGACGGTCATCTTCTTGTAGAGGGAGCACCTGGTCTGGCGAAAACAAAAGCCATAAAGACTCTTTCCGAAGGGTTAGAGGCCGACTTTCATCGGGTTCAGTTCACCCCCGATCTGCTTCCAGCGGACATCACTGGAAGCGACATTTATAGGCCGCAACAGGGGACCTTCGAATTCCAAGCGGGCCCTCTGTTTCACAATTTGGTACTTGCTGATGAAATTAATCGAGCACCGGCCAAAGTACAGTCTGCTCTTTTAGAAGCTATGGCAGAGCGGCAAATCTCAGTGGGCAAAAACACTTACCCACTGCCCGATTTGTTTCTAGTCATGGCGACTCAGAATCCAATAGAGCAAGAAGGTACATATCCTCTGCCAGAGGCTCAAATGGATCGCTTTCTCATGCATATATTGGTGGACTACCCTGCCCCAGAGACTGAGCGGGCCATACTTGCCCTATCAAGACAAGAGGCGCTCAATGACGCTGGTACTGGCATTGAGCCTCTTTCCCAAAAAACACTATTTGCAGCGCGGCAGGCTGTTAACCAAATTCATATGACAGAGGCCGTCGAAGAGTATTTGGTACAACTTATTTTGGCAACACGAAACTCAGAATCCTATGGTGGGGACTTGGCTCAATGGCTCGATTACGGCGCTAGTCCACGGGCAACAATTGCCCTTGATCGTTGCAGCCGATCTCTAGCCTGGATGGAAGGTCGCGACTTTGTGACTCCCGATGACATTAGAGCTGTCGCCCATGACGTATTAAGACATCGCCTAATATTAAGTTTTGAAGCTGAAGCCAACGGGATTACAGCAAATCAAGTAATCGACAAACTACTTGATACAGTGCCATCAGCCTAATGAACTAACGCTAATGAGCCTAATCAATCAAGATCAACCACATCCTGCCACCGCCAATCTGAAAGATATGGTTAGACTGCGGTATGGAGCGCGAGATCTAACTGGCTTCCCGAAGGTTCAAGCACGTCAGATGCTGGCTGGAGGCCATAAATCGCGATTTCGCGGACGAGGAATGGACTTTGATCAAGTGCGTATATATCAACCTGGAGATGATGTCAGAAGCATTGATTGGCGTGTCACTGCACGTACTCAAACGCCACATACCAAAATTTTTAGTGAAGAACGAGAAAGGCCTATCTTGGTTATTACAGATTTACGTAGCCCCATGTTTTTTGGAAGCAAAAGGCTAAAGTCGGTTGTTGCATGCGAGATTTCAGCTGCCCTTGCTTGGGCAGGACTATCAGCTAATGATCGTTCTGGAGGGATAATATTTGGAGAACAACACCAAATGGATGTTAAACCCCGTCGCAGCCATCATGCGGTACTACAATATATCCATGGGCTCAAAGACTACAGCACCAAATTACTCGACCTGCAGGATCAACCGCCCACTGACCGCTATAGCATGGCCGAAATACTCGACGAGGCTCGGCATTTTGTTTCCCCTGGTAGCACTATCTTTATCGTAAGCGACTTTCACGACCTTAATGACGCCTGCGAACAGCATTTGTTTGCATTGGCCCGCCAGGGCAATCTAAATTTATGCCATGTTTTCGATAATATCGAACAACACCTTCCTCCTCCGTCCCTCTATGCAGTCAGTGATGGCGCTCAACATACACTGCTAGACACGAGTAACGCTAAATTGCGTGAACGTTTCAAACAAGCTTTTGAAGATCGAAGTCTGCGTTTAAGGAAACTTAGCGAAAAACTCTCTGCAGGCCTATTACCTTTTAATACTGAAGATACAGTCATGAGCACACTGCGTCGTGCTTACGGCAAAAAACGCAACAGTCGCCGTGGTAGCTGATCATGCAAGGTGATCCTCTAGCCGAGCTTCGCGGCATTCATTTGCCAGATCCTATATCCTGGTGGCCACTTGCTCCGGGTTGGTGGGTTTTAATCATTATATTCATTGGAGGCTTAAGTTGGGCGCTTTGGCAGCTGTTAAAATCCTATAATAATAACCTCTATCGGCGACAAGCGATGGCGCAGTTATTACAGATAAAACATGACCTAAACCTGACCTCAACTCAAAGATTAGTCATGATTCTGGAAACACTTAAACAAGCCGTCAATAGTGCTTATCCAGACCAACACTTTAGTAGTCGTGATCTGGCAGCGTTTTTAAATTTTTTGCAAGCCAGTTGCAAAGATACTGTATTCCAGAATCTACCTATTGATCTTAATACCCTGCTTTATGGCAGGCCTAATGACAGGCAAGAACATAATGAACTGACTGAGTCCATCATCAATAGCAGTGAGATCTGGATCAAACAACACTACTCTCAGGATAAGTTGAAGGAAATATCAACATGTTAAGCCTTATTTGGCCCTGGGCATTGGCGTTAGCACCCCTACCCGTTATCTACCGTTGGCGTCGCAAACCGGCTGAAACCAGCATAAGAGCCCTCAGAGCTCCAATGCTTACAGCGGCAGCCAGCGTGGAGCAGGTATCCTTAAAAGCGACCACCTGGCGCAACAGACTTTTGTTAATTTTACTCAGTCTATGCTGGGTAAGCGCTCTACTGGCCATTGCTCGTCCAGTTTATATCGGTGAGCCCGTAGCACTGCCTACAGAGGGACGCGATATTCTTATTGCTGTTGATATCTCAGGAAGTATGGAGCGAGAAGATATGGTCATTCGTGGCCAAACCGTTAATCGTCTGATGGCGGTTAAGTCAGTGGTTGGAGATTTTGTTATCAAACGTGCGGGTGACCGCTTAGGGCTCGTTTTGTTTGGCGAAAAAGCCTATTTACAAACACCATTGACATTTGATCGAGAAACAATGGAATCCTTATTGCTAGAAGCTCAAATTGGCTTTGCTGGCAACGGCACAGCAATAGGAGATGCAATTGGGTTATCTGTAAAGCGACTGCAAGATCGACCACAGGATCATCGTGTATTGATTTTAATGACCGATGGCTCAAATAATACAGGCGCTCTTAATCCCGAAGAAGCCGCTGATCTAGCACATCGAGCTAAGGTAAAAATATACACTATTGGTATTGGCGCAGAACGACAGGAGCAGCGTGGGCTATTTGGTCGAACAATGGTAAATCCCAGTGCAGACCTAGACGAAAAAACATTAACCACAATTGCACAGGCCACTGGCGGTGAATACTTTCGTGCAAGAGATCCTCAGGAGCTAGCATCAATTTACGAGAAACTGAACCAACTGGAGCCTATTGAACAGGATGCCGAGACCATTCGACCTATCGTTAGTTTATTTCATTGGCCCCTGGGACTAGCATTTTGCCTCAGCTTAATTGTTTTTACGGCCAGTCAACGCAAAGGCGAGGTTGGTTACGGTAATGATTGAGAGTTTGACCGAAATTTTTGATACCTTTCATTTTTTACGGCCATGGTGGTTCTTGGGCTTGCTTCCCGTTGTTGCTGTCATTGGTTTTTATACTTGGCGAAAACGCAATGCTGGCAATTGGGAAACTATTATCAACCCAGAGCTTTTACCTTTTCTACTTCAAGGCTCAGGAGGAAAGCACGCCTTAAGCGGTCCCTGGTTTGTGGCATTTATGATCTCAGCTTGGATATTTTGCTGTCTGGGCCTTGCAGGTCCCGCCTGGCAACAGTTACCTCAACCTGTGCATAAGCAAGACTCCGCGTTGGTGGTAGTTCTAGATCTTTCTCCTTCAATGTTAGCAGAAGATATTTCGCCAAATCGTTTAGTCAGAGCCCGCTACAAACTGATCGATATCCTCACTCGAAGAACCGAGGGTGTGGTTGGATTGATTGTTTATGGTGGAGATTCACATACCGTGTCTCCTCTGACCGAGGATAGCAATACCATCATGAGCATGGTCCCCGTACTTGAACCAAATCTAATGCCAGAAACTGGCAGTAATGTGGAGGAAGGCTTGGCAAGCGCCATAGACTTAGCTGTGAGTGGAGGCTACCAGCAAGCCGATATTCTGCTAATCACTGATGGTATTGATAAATCAGCACTCAGTAATATTGCGCCAATTATTTCAGGTGAAGGTAACTACAGGCTTTCTATACTCGGTGTAGGCACAACTGATGGTGCTCCGATTCCTAGTTTTGCAGGTGGTTTTATCAAGAAGGCAGGCAATGTTATCGTCGCAAAACTGAACGTAGGAACCCTAAGAAAAATTGCTGCCAACAATGGTGGTTCCTATCAAACGCTAAGCGCCGATGATCGAGATATAGATAATCTTCTGGCTGGCATGGACTCACTGCTCACAAATAGCACACGAGAAACAGATCGTTCTTTCGATCTATGGGATGATCAAGGATACTGGTTGGTACTCTTGTTGCTGCCTGTGTTGCTACTCAGCTTTAGGAAAGGGTCAGTCGTGGTAATTTTAATTGCCCCACTGCTGTTCACTGCTCAGCCAGTTGAGGCTTTAGAATGGCAAGACTTATGGCAAACTCCCGATCAGCAAGCCTCAGAAGAGATGAAGGCGGAGAACTATGAGGCCGCTAAAGATCTATTTGAAGATTCTCGCTGGCGTGGCAGCGCTGCCTTCAAAGCCGGAGACTTTGATCAAGCAATAGCAGATTTCTCCCAAGATGATAGCGCGATCGGAGACTACAATCACGGTAATGCATTGGCAAAAACAGGGGATCTCGAAGGAGCTGTTGAGGCATACAATAGTGCTCTGAGCAAAGAGCCTAAAATGGAAGATGCCAGGTTTAATCTAGATCTGGTTGAGCAGCTGAAGGATCAACAAGATCAGGACCAACAGAATCAAGAACAACAAGATCAGGACCAGCAGAGCCAAGAACAACAAGATCAGGACCAGCAGAGCCAAGAACAACAAGATCAAGACCAGCAGAGCCAGGAACAACAAGATCAGGACCAACAGAGCCAAGAACAGCAAGATCAGGACCAGCAGAGTCAAGAACAAAAAGATCAGGACCAAGAACAACAAAATCAGGATCAACAAAACGAATCTAATGAAGATCCTGCCCAGCCTGAGCAAGATAAGCCTGAGGACAAAAATGAAGCCGCAACAGAGGAAGAACAAAAAGAAGAGGTTTCTGTTGAAGAGTTGAGTGATGAAGAAAAACAGGAACAAGAAGCGATTGAACGCATACTTCGACGTATCCCCGATGATCCTGGCGGTCTCCTTCGCGCTAAGTTTCGCCACCAAGCGCGGCAACGTAGTCAGAACCGAAGACCGCCCACTAACGAAGAGCGCTGGTAAATGAGTAACTATTTTAAAATAACTATCCGAGTTGTGAGTTTAGGTATTTTAGCCCTATTAACGTCACTAAGCTGGGCTGACTTAACAGCAAAAGTTGACCGTTCCGTGTTGGATAGTAACGAGACCCTTAGGTTAGAAATACGTTATGACGGCCAAGTATTTACCGGCGAACCAGACTTTAAGCCTTTATCCAACGACTTTGATGTCTTATCTAATAACCGCCAACAAAGTTACAGCAATGTTAATGGCAAAACTGAATCATTTACCGCCTGGACAATACAGCTGCGTCCCAAGAGAGCAGGAATATTATTAATTCCATCGATTAGTTTCAAAGGTGATATCAGTAATGCTTTGGAGCTACGGGTGCGAGCAGCACCTGCAAACCCAACTGCAGCAAACCCAGGTACGCAGCCTATATACACCGAAACTCTGGTGGATAACGATACTGTTTATGTTAACCAGCAAATTATCTTAACTCACCGCCTGTATACCTCAATTAACTTGAGAGATTACAGTCTCTCTGAGCTAAAAATAGCCAACGCCCTGCTTCATCGTCTAGGTGATACGACCTATCAGAAGGTGCTGAACGGCAGAACTTATTTGGTGTTGGAGGTAAAGTATGCAGTGTTTCCGCAATCTGCTGGGCAGTTAGAGATTCCAAGTCTGCGTTTTGGCGCCTATGAGGTAAATACCCGGAGTCAATTTGGTGTCTTCAATAATCGTGGCAATCAAGTTATTCGTGACACCGAGTCCGTGCAAGTGAATATTGAGGCTCCGCCAAGTCAAACTGCCGGGCTAGGTTGGATGCCGAGTAGCAAAGTTAGCTTAGAGCAACGCTGGAGTGGCGATCTAGAGAATGCTACGGTTGGCGAGCCCATTACACGTACTGTTACCATCACCGCTAAAGGACTTAGTAGTGCTCAAATTACGCCCTTGGAGGTACTCCAGAGCTCAGATTATCGTGTCTATCCAGACCAGCCTCAGCTCGATCAATCTCTCTCTAGTGAAGGTTTAACTTCAACGAGGATAGAGTCTTTTGCCTTGGTTCCAAACCAGTCCGGCGAAATAACCCTACCTCCTATCGAAGTGCGTTGGTGGGACATTAATGAACAGAGAGAGCAAATCTCGCGCTTGCCATCAACTACTCTTCAGGTGTTACCCAGTGTCAGCAATGCAGATGATGACCTAGCTAATGATGGCGCAATAATTGGCGCTACGGCGCTCTCAGGTAATAATCTTTCTGCTGAAAGCCCGATGATATCAAAGCCACCTAATTCAAACCTGATCTCTATTTCTTTAGCATTAAATGCAATTCTTGCTTCGCTAATTGTGGCAATGTTAATCGTACGAAAAACTCAAGCTCGCAGGGAGAACCAGGATTCCTCAATCGAATCTCAAGGCACTGCACTCCAGACACTACGGCAGCAGCTAAAAACAATAGAAGATGCGGCAAAAAGTGATGACCTTATGGCGATGCGTGATGCCATTTTAATGTGGGGTAAAACACTATTTGCTGAACGTCCACCAAAGACACTAAAAGCTCTCGCTGTTAGTTTAGAAGATAAAGATATTGAGCAACAATTTGAGCAACTCGATCGCCAGCTCTTTCAGGACAAAAACACTGATTTACCCGAACTCGATATAAAGTTATTACTGAGCCAAATTAAGCATCAATCAACTTTTAGCAGAGGGAGTAGTTCTCGAGATAAAGCGGGTCAAGCACTAAAAGATTTATATCCGACGTAAATAATATAGTCCGTTAGAATTAGATCTTGATACTCTTATACTTAAAGAAAAATAAAAGCTTTTGCGCAACCAAAGCTAATAAAAAATAAGGCATTACCATGGATACTGAAGAAAAGAGCAACCAGCTTGAGCATGAGACCGCACTTAATAATCAAACTCTGTATTGGCAAGCCAATTTGAAACTCCTCGCCAAACTCTTGGTGGTTTGGTTCGCCGTGTCTTTCGGTTGTGGGATCATTCTTGTCGATTGGCTCGATCAATTTACCATCGCCGGTTTTAAATTGGGGTTCTGGTTTGCTCAACAAGGTGCTGTTTATGTGTTTGTTGCTCTCATTTTTGTCTATGCGCGACAAATGAAAATATTAGATAGACAGTTTGATGTCGGGGATGATGACAGCAATCAGGAGCCGCAATCATGAGCACGCAAGTACTAACTTATTTGTTTGTGGGCGCATCTTTTGCTCTCTATATAGGGATCGCAATTTGGTCACGAGCCGGATCCACCAAAGACTTTTACGTCGCCGGTGGTGGAGTGCACCCCGTAGTAAACGGCATGGCCACTGCTGCCGACTGGATGAGTGCTGCCTCGTTTATCTCTATGGCAGGCATCATTTCATTTATTGGTCGCGATGGTTCGGTTTACTTATTAGGTTGGACAGGTGGCTACGTCCTGCTGGCACTTCTTCTAGCGCCTTACTTACGTAAATTTGGACGCTTTACTGTTCCTGATTTTATTGGCGAGCGCTACTACTCCCAGGCTGCACGCATTGTTGCGGTGGTTTGTTTGATCTTCGTTTCCTTTACCTATGTTGCTGGCCAGATGCGTGGTGTGGGCATTGTTTTTTCTCGGTTTCTTGAAGTAGAAGTGAATACCGGTGTGATAATTGGTATGGCTGTTGTTTTTATGTATGCCGTACTTGGTGGTATGAAGGGTATTACCTACACTCAGGTAGCTCAGTATTGTGTTCTGATTTTTGCTTACATGGTGCCAGCAATCTTTATATCTATCATGATCACGGGCAACCCCATTCCTCAGCTGGGCTTTGGTGCTGAGGTTACTGATGGTTCAGGTCTATCAGTGTTGCAAAAGCTCGACGGCGTATTGTTAGACCTTGGTTTTAGTGCCTATACCGCCGGTAGCAAATCAACCATTGATGTTTTTGCAATTACCGCAGCCCTAATGTTTGGCACGGCTGGACTCCCTCACGTCTTGGTGCGCTTTTTCACGGTACCCAAGGTGTCTGATGCACGTTTGTCCGCAGGTTATGCTCTTGTATTTATTGCCATTTTATATACTACTGCTCCGGCGGTGGCCTCATTTGCACGTCTTAATTTAGTCGATACAGTCCATAATACCGCCTATGATGAAGCTCCAGAATGGTTTGGTAATTGGGAAAATACAGGGTTAATCGCCTGGCAAGATAAAAATGATGACGGCGTTATGCAATATGGCGCTGGTGCCGCATTATCACCTGCGAAACCGATATTCGATGTTGATGGCACTCGTGGTAGTCATGGCGAGCGACTGTTAAATAATAAATCCACTGAGTCTGCCAACGAAGTCTATATCGACCGAGACATTATGGTGCTGGCCAACCCTGAGATTGCAGGCTTGCCCGGCTGGGTGATTGCTCTTGTTGCCGCTGGTGGCGTGGCCGCCGCTCTATCAACGGCTGCTGGGCTGCTACTGGTTATTTCAAGCGCAATCTCTCATGACTTACTTAAACAGACCCTCCTCCCAAGAATAACTGAGAAACAGGAATTGCTCTATGCCCGCTTAGCGGCAGCCGTTGCGGTCACTATCGCCGGGCTATTTGGCATCTATCCTCCCGCCTTTGTCGCCCAAGTCGTTGCTTTTGCGTTTGGCCTTGCCGCTGCATCCCTTTTTCCAGCGTTACTTTTGGGTATCTTCTCCAAACGCGCCAACAAAGAGGGTGCTATTTCGGGAATGCTAGCAGGCTTAGTATTTACCTTTGCTTACATAGCGTACTTCAAATTTGTTGCGCCAGAACTCAACAGTGCAGAGTATTGGTTATGGGGTATCTCTCCAGAAGGTATTGGCGCCATAGGCATGTTACTGAATTTTGTGATTGCCATGACAATCAGTCACCTGACTGCTAAGCCGCCAGCAACTGTCCAAGCACTAGTGGATAATATTCGCATTCCTGGGGGCGCCAAAGCGGCAGAAAATCATTAAACTTCCACTAACTGTTAGGCATAGATAAGTAGGTTAACTCTTCTTCGAACTACTCAGAAATTTTGATAATTATATTTCATAGTTTCCGGCAGATCAGTTCTAATTTGTTCATAGAAGAGCTCCAGTAACGCATACGTTTAGCTTTTAATTTGAAACAGAGTTAAAACTTGGCTAAACAACATTATTTGAGTAGCCTTAATCATAGGTTTACAAACTTAAGATAGCTTTAACTTGACCCATTTATCTATGTAAAATGCGTCTTAAATTGGGTCAAAGGAACGAACATGAATACCTTTAATATTTGGGAGTGCATAATCTGCGGCTGGTTATACGATGAGTCTCTTGGCTGCCCTGAGGATGGCATCGCTCCCGGTACGCGATGGGAAGATGTTCCTGAAGATTGGACCTGCCCAGTGTGTGGCGTTTCAAAACAAGATTTTGAGATGGTTAATACTGGCCCATCTCCGACTCCGACCCCTACTTCTGCTGCTTCTACCGCTCCGATCACTCCCTCCGCTGATCAATCATCAACGATTATAAAAGAAGCACCGGGAGAGGCTCCAACCTTTACAAATTCAGGCGAACCATTCCAGATTTGGGAATGTATTATCTGCGGCTGGGTCTATGACGAATCTAAAGGATGGCCGGATGATGATATTTTACCAGGTACCCGATGGGTGGATATCCCAGACGACTGGACATGCCCAGACTGTGGGGTGGGTAAACAAGATTTTGAGATGATTGCTGTTAGTGCACCTGAGAGTGCACAAAGTAAAGTTAAAACAACTGACACTTTGGAGTTGATTGATCAAGATCAGCTACCTGTCATCGTTGTGGGCACTGGTCTTGCTGGATATAACCTTGCAAGGGAGTACAGAAAGCTAAATACAACGACACCTTTGATTATGATCACGAGTGATGATGGGCGTATGTACTATAAACCCGCTATCTCTACGGGGTATCACACCAATAAAAGCCCAGATCAGTTAGCCACAGCCACGGCTGAAGAGATGGCTCTGGAACTTAGGGCCGAAATACAGACATTTAGCTCTATAAAATCTATTGATGAACATAATCAAGTTGTTGAAACAACGAGTGGAAAGCTGAAATACGCAAAACTCGTTCTGGCTACGGGGGCCCGGTGCATTGAATTACCAATCGCCGGCAATGGATTGGAATCAGTGTATTCCATTAATAATTTGATGGACTACTCAACTTTTCGTCAAGCCATGGAAGGAAAAAAGCACGTGCTTATAATTGGTGGTGGTCTTATTGGATCAGAGTATGCCAATGATCTCATTCAAAGTGGATATGAAGTTACAGTTGTTGATCCTCTACCCTCAGTTCTGGGCACTCTGATGCCAAAAGCCGCTTCAGATTCAGTTAAGAATGCTCTTAAAAATGCCGGCGTCCAGTTCCACTTTGAAACCGTTGTAGAGAAAATTGAAACTCAAGGAACAGGCATCAAAGCAACCCTTGCCAGCGGTAAGGAAGTAAATGCAGATATTGTCCTATCGGCTGTTGGTGTGCGACCAGACCTTACTTTGGCTAAAGAGGCAGGTTTACAAACCAACAGAGGTATTATCACCGATAGAAGCCTCAAAACAAGTGCGAATAATATCTATGCTCTTGGAGATTGCGCAGAGGTAGATACACATCTATTGTTTTACGTAGCGCCACTGGTCGAAGGCGCCAAGAAATTAGCGTCAACGATTAATGGGGATGAACAGCAAGTCTATTACGGCACTATGCCCGTGATTATTAAAACCACCTTGTTCCCTGTAACTGTCTCACCTCCGCCTAAAACTGATGGGCAGTGGCATATAGATATAGAGAGCCCTAAGGGAGTCAAAGCTGTGTTCAAGACTCCAGAAGGCGAGCTAGTAGGCTACGCACTCACTGGCGACTGTACAAAGTTTAGAGATGAGCTAAATGTGTCACTTCGACCCATAATGTGAAAATTTTGCAGCAAAAAAGGGATATAGCTCAGCCCAGTTTATAAATTATGCTTTTCAATGTAGTTCGCAAAAGGATGGGCTGTTAGAAAAACGGAATAACGAAACCTAGAAATTTCGTCATAGAGGTTTCCATCAAGTCTCCGAATCTACTGACAATGTCCTGCTCTCAAGGCAGGAGCCCAATCGTTAATATGCGGATCACCAAGATTTCAATCATCGTCCAACAAGACTATAAACTTCAATTAAGCAATTGCACCATTGTCTAATAGGGCATCTATCTCATCTTGTTTATATCCAATCTCTAACAGTACCGCTTGACTATCTGCTCCTATAGCGACTGCCCTAAAGCCTGCCTCCGCATTGGTCCGAGAAAAGCGCGGAACTGGAGCTGGCTCCCACACATCGCCATCATCTATAAAGGTTCCCCGTGCAACATTGTGTGGATGTTTTCGGGCCTCCGCCATGGATAAAACAGGCGCAAAGCATACATCTGATCCTTCAAATATGTCGCACCAGGCATCTCTCGTTTTGGTTTTTATGAGGGCTTCGAGTTTATCCGCCATCTGAGGCCATGTTTTTATTGCCCATTGATTCTGCATCCATTCCGCACTTTCAGACTCACTTAACTCTAATAGAGTCACTAGCTCTTTGAAAAACTGGGGTTCAATAGATCCAATGGAAACGTATTTTCCATCGCTGGTTTCATAAACATCATAAAAGAATGCACCAGAATCCAGCATATTACCCCCACGCTCATCAGACCCTATTCCTGCCTGTAATTGAGAATAGAAGAAGCCCATCAAACTTGCGACGCCATCTACGATAGAACAATCGACGACCTGCCCTTGCCCAGACTGCTGAGTCTCAAGCAATGCACAAACAAGACCAAAGGCCAGCATCATGCCACCACCGCCATAGTCACCTACAACATTTAGTGGAATCGCAGGTTTCTCTCCTTTGCGCCCAATTGCATGCAAGACCCCAGTAAGAGCAATGTAGTTGATATCATGTCCCGCCGCATTAGCTAAAGGTCCTGTTTGACCCCAGCAAGTCATCCTCACATAAACTAACTTTGGGTTACTTTCTAAACAGACATCGGGTCCCAGACCGAGTTTCTCCCTCACACCTGGCCTATAGCCCTCACTTAGGGCATCTGCTGTACCAATCAATTTTTTTGCAAAGTCAATTCCCTCAGCAGACTTAATATGGATTCAGATGCAGGTCTTGCCTCGA
>OCRI01000074.1_pt1 | contig 31151 bp, 15 predicted proteins | sample 1534641 | NCBI WGS metagenome assembly OCRI01 (sample SAMEA3275473, study PRJEB22092) | marine metagenome | reverse complement strand
AGGGATGACGGATTCCATGCCGCACGCCGAAGGCTACGAGAACTTCTTGATCGCTACGGGCTCGCTGGAACTGATTTTGTGAATCAATTGCACAGGGAACTCTATACTGCTGATTTTCTGAATGAGGATGCGAAGCTTGACCTCACCGAATGGATGGCAGAAGTCGAGTACCGTCTGGTCGAAGGTGGGGGGGAGCAAATACAACTCGATGCGCTCACGGCACGACTTGTGACGCACCTTCGTTAATTTCACTTTCACTTTTTTCTTGAAGGGTCAATGAAAACAACAGGGTCGGTACGCTGACCCAAAGACATGAACACAACCACAGCCCGCCTCAACGATGCCCTTTGTTGGACGCCGCTCGCCCCATTGATACGGGCGGCCCGCAGGTACAGGATCGGACGACGTACCCGTGAACAGAGCGATGTTCACAGGATTTCTTTGTTGTTGAGTTCAATCATGCTCGCTCATGGCGACATGCTCTCATGACTCATCTGCTACGGGCAATTCTTCAACGATTCGAAGCGTCCACGTGTAGGTGCGTGTGTTTTCCCAAGGGTCTCCATCTTCTGCAATGAGGACTGAAATGGTGTGAGTGCCAAGGTTGAGGCCCGTCTCGGACAGCAACACGGCAAAGGGCTGATCGCTCTCGCCGTGTGGCAACAGATTGGGCGTTCCTGAACTGTTGTCAAGGGTGCGACCGGTGTTGATTTGTTCCAAACGTTCGTCCCAAAAGGTTGAGTTGGAGGCGAGTTTCTGATTGCTCGCATCGTTATTATCAAGGCCGACGGAAACTTTGGCACCATCGGAATTTACGTTGTCGGCGAGACCGAACATCAACCAGACTTCGCCGGAAAGTGTTGCACCTTCCGCCACTGTCCATGTGATTTCACCATCCTTGCCGTTGTCATTGGCAAACACCAATTCTGTACCGTCGCTCGTTGCAATGGTCCACTCACCGGACAATTGAGGGGCGACAATGTCGCCCAATGGCGGATTCACAAGCATAAACGAAAGCGCTAGGAATGTGAACATGTGTAAGAATCCAGACTTAAACCAAGTCCCACGTGTGTAGTGCTCCATAAACCGCTCGGGCATGACCATGCGGTGAACTTGAGGAATGAGCACGATTGCAGCGAGCGGGAGGAGGTAAAGAATGTCAGATTTCTCTGGATCGGTGCGAGGCATCAAGAAATAGCGCATCAACAACGACACCGTCACGGAAAACGTCAGCACGAGCCACATCGAGGCAGTGTCCGCTCGTTCCTTTGCGACGTACGTCACAGGGTCGAAGGCTTCAATCCCCATGTCTTTCCCAGTCCGGCGTTTTTTCCGATCTTGGGTTCCATCAGAGGACCTGCGTTTTTGTTCAGCAGCGGCCGCCGCCATCGCAGTATTGAGGTCCACCATGAACCGCCCTGTGGCGTGAAGTGAATGAAGGCTACGGTCAAAATACCATCTCGAATCGGCCGTACCCTTCAAAGGGGGAAGGCGGCACGGGGGAACCAAGCCGGGGTGGCGTAGTTGGTGGCGCGTCGGACTCATAGGGCAGCCTTCAAGGCATTCGTATGACGTGCAAACCCCTTGTGGTGTCTGAGACATCCGAAGGTCGCGGGTTCAAGCCCCGCTCCCGGCACCAATCTAAATCACAGAGCAGTGAGCATGCTATGCCAATCGCCCCATCCCTTAGCGAGAATGCGAACCCTTGATGTGCCCTCGACCGTTGGCAGATTCATGATTGATGCTCCACGTCCCGGTGAACGAGTCAAGATTGAGGTGATCAGCCATAATGGCATCACGACCCTCCAGGGCATCGCATTGCATCCTGCCGCACCCCGCCACGTTACTCTCAAACTGGTGAACGGCTACAATGCCAGTTATCCACTTGAGGCTGTTGAAACGATTGAAATCATCGGCGAATACAACGCGCCGCAACCAGCCACGCCTCAAATCATTGAGGCTTCAAACGAGCTTCCCCGTGTAAGGATCCTACACACGGGTGGCACCATTGCATCCAAGGTCGATTATGCGACTGGAGCGGTTGTTGCGCGCTTTGAACCTGAAGAACTCGTAGCAAGCCTTCCCGAGTTGAGCGAAATCGCTCAAATCGAAGCGGTGAAACTTGGCAACATGTTCAGCGACGACATTCGCCCCCAGCACTGGAACGCGATCATTGCTGCTTCGAAAAAGGCATTCGATGATGGATGCCGAGGTGTTGTGGTGACACACGGCACCGACACCCTCCACATCACCTCGGCCGCCGTCGGGCTGGCATGGGCAGCGCGAGGCGGGACTGCACCTGGACCAATCGCCTTCGTCGGATCGCAACGCTCGTCTGACCGCGGTTCCTCAGATGCTGCCGAGAATTTGTTGTGCGCAGTCCACTGGGCTGCAAATGGACCTAAGCCATTGGGCTCGCATGCCGACACCTCCGTTGTGGTCATGCATGCCAACGCAAATGACGGCGTGTGTTCCGTGCTCCCCGGAACAGGCGTTCGCAAAATGCATTCCTCGAGAAGGGACGCATTCCACGCAGTAAACTGTGAGCCACTTGGCATGATTCACATCGAAAACGGTGCCATCCAACACACCCTCCATTCCACCTATGGAGAAGCCATTCAAGACAACCCACGGCGAGAGGTAACACAACGACCTGACGCCTACGAGGCTGGCGTTCGAATCGCTCAATTCACGGCAGGGCCGTGGCTGCATGCTGAACAAATTGAGGCCGTAGCACAAAGCGGCGTTCAAGCCATCGTGATTCACGGAACGGGCCTTGGTCACCTTCCAATCGATGACCCCGGGAAAGATGCCCCAGAAAACACCAAGATTTGGCGAACGCTCACCCGATGTGTCAACAGGGAAATACCGATTGTGGTCACCTCCCAGTGTATACATGGCCCGATTGACATGAATGTCTATTCCAAAGGGCGCAAACAAATCGACATGGGAATCATTGGCCACGGAAGCGTGGCGTCACCTGAAACAATGATTGTGAAGGTCCACTGGGCCTTGTCAAATTCAATGACAGTTGCGGAAGCGATTGCCACAGATTTAGCTGGAGAAGGGCGGAATACCCTCATGGTCTAAGCGTTTTAATCAAAAACCGAGACGGAGTGGAGATGGTATGGCAGGGAACTCGAGTGACCGTCTCGAAGACCTCCAGTTCAAGCGCGAACAGGCTCGGCTTGGTGGAGGATTGAAGCGTCAGGAGGCCATTCGAGCGAGTGGCAGAGGCACAGCACGTGACCGAATTGGACTGCTGCTTGATGAAGGGTCATTCATCGAAATCGATTCTTTCGTGACCCATCGAACAACCGACAATGGAATGTTCTTGCACCACACCATCGGTGATGGCGTTGTTGCTGGACATGGAACAATCGAAGGGCGTCGGGTCTATTGCTTCGCACAGGATTTCAGCGTCCACGGCGGCAGCATGGGAGAAATGCATGCTAAGAAAATCGCAAAAGTGGTTGAGATGGCGGATCGTGTCAAAGCCCCGATCATCGGATTGTGGGACGGTGGAGGTCAGCGCGCCCACGATGGCGTGGCTGCACTTGCAGGCACTGGCGAGTTGCTTGACAGGCTTGTCCAATGCAGCGGCCGCATCCCAATGATTTCACTTGTCCTCGGACCAGTTGTTGGCGTTTCCGCGCTTGCCGCCAGCCTTGCAGATTTCACCATCCTCGGAGAAGAACATGGACAACTGTTCCTGTCCTCACCTCTTGAAACACCAGAGGTGATCGACGGCGAAGTGGATGCTGCAGGTCTTGGCGGAGCCAACCTTCATGCCTCTCGCTCTGGTATTGCCTGCATGATTGCAGAAGATGAAGAGGACGCCTGCACATTGGCCACTGAGATCCTCTCCTTCTTGCCCGACCACAACATGGCAGACCCCCCAGTTGAAGAAACAGCTGACCCCAAAACCCGGAAGAACACCGTTCTCGAAACCCTCGTGCCCGATAATCCAAACAAGCCCTATGACATGGTCAAGGTGGTTGAAGAAATCGTTGACGACGGAATCTTTGTCGAGTTATTCGAAGCCTATGCAGACAACATCATCATTGGCTTTGCTCGACTGGAAGGACGCACGATTGGAGTGGTTGGGAACCAACCAAAGGTCCTTGCGGGTTGTCTTGACATCGATGCATCAATCAAAGCAGCCCGATTTATTCGAACCTGTGATGCATTCAACATTCCGCTGGTCACCTTTGAAGATGTACCTGGATTCCTACCGGGTGTCGTCCAAGAATGGGGTGGTATCATTCGACATGGGGCAAAATTGTTGTTTGCCTATGCCGAAGCAACGGTGCCGAAATTAACGCTGGTCACACGCAAAGCCTACGGGGGCGCTTACCTTGCCATGTCTTGCAAGCACTTGCAAAGCGATTACAACGTTGCGTGGCCAACTGCCGAACTTGCCGTTATGGGCGCAGATGGAGCAGTCAGCATCATTCATCGACGAGAAATCAACGCTGTTCCAGATGAGGAAAAAGAAGGCGTTCGACAGAAACTCGTGGCAGAGTACAAGGCCAAATTCGGCGACCCATATGTGGCAGCTCGAAATGGTTGGCTGGATGATGTCATCGAACCTGAAGAGAGCCGTATGCGCCTTTGCCGGGCCCTCAACATCCTCCGCTCAAAGCGTGAATGGAGCCCACCAAAGAAGCACGGCAACATCCCGCTGTGATCACTGCTTTGCCCGCGCACGAGCAAGCAATCCACCTGCTTCCGCCTCGCTTGCTTCCACAGAAGCCGGAGCTTCTTCTGTTGCGAACTCAGTCACCTGTCCAGATCCTTGACGACGGGAAAGCAGGACAATGATGACCACGGCAAGCAGAAGTATTGCGCCTATGGCACCGATTGTGACGAGCGGGAGAGCGCCTGCTGGATCCTCAGTCTGCACGACTGGAGCGGAATTGTCTGTACCTCCTGAGAGATTGACAGTGAGATAGGCTACAGATTCCATGCCGAGATCTGCATCAATCACAGCGACTCGCAACTCAACCGTACCGTTCGCATTCACAGGGTATTCGATGAACGTGAGGCAGCGGTTGGTTGCTGTGGATTGATCAAGGCTGCAGGAATGGCTCAAGTTCTCGAGCATTATGCCAGCCACTGAAATATTTGCTTCTGATGGTATTACACCATCAGGATCGTAGACCCACCACATCAATCCGCCGGAACGCTCGTCCACTGCATTGAGTTCTTTGATGGACACAGCAGGTGCATCCGGCATGGCGATTACCGTGATGTTGAGCCTGGCAGCATGTGTGTTTTCGCCATCGCTGACGTTGAGATAGATTGCATCCTCGAAGCCATAGTAATCCATATTGCCGCTGATGATGATTTGTGAGGCTGCACGAACCACATCCACATTCATTGATGAATCGCCAATTGTCCAAAACAGCACATCACCATCGATGTCCCAAGCCATTTCACTGAGATTTAGTGCTTTAGAATCGTCTTCATTGAGTTCAATGTTCCAGTATGAAGCGTTGATTGTCATAGCGTCATTCACCGGCTCGACATACACAGGCACGTCGAGTTCAACAGGAAGGTTGACGCCATCGCCCACCAACAGATGAAGCACTGAGGCCCCGTTCATGTTGAGGCGTGGTGTGATGGTCAACACCCCTTCAGAGATGATAAAATCGATCGGACCGTAAGGCCCTTGGGTCTCGCCAGATATGCTTGCGATCAAGACTTCACCTTCAGGATCGTTTGCGTAATCTGAGAGAACAACGGATGTTGAAGCGCCATCCTCAACCATATTTTGCATGGGTACAGTTTGGGTCACGACCACTGGATCATCAACTGGGACAATTCGAATCATTGCTTCGACTTCGGCTTCGTCGACAACACCGTCACCATCAGCTCGCAGGTGCAGCCGGACATCTGCACCATCGACATACTCGCCCGGCGCTGTGTGGAAGACAATCATCGTGTATCCATCAGAACTAATGGATGTGCTGAAGTTCCCAACTGCACCACCGGTGAGTTCTGCCTCAACAAATAACACATCTTGTCCATCAGGGTCGGAAGCAAAAAGCGAGGCATCGATTTCAATGCTTCCACGTTGTTCAACATCGATAAACGGCACAGGGGCAGTGAGAGAAAGGGGGGCATCAGATCTGTTGAAGGGTTGATGCAAGATTATTGGCGCACCCTCCACTCGAATTTCCAAATGGAATTGGTGAGGCCCCGGTGCCACATCAGCCATCGGGAACAAGCACTCTGCCTCGCCGTTGCTCAGCAAGGTCCCCGTGAATGGCGTCATTCCAACGATGGCGCAGACAATCTCCACTGACCAATCAGACGGTAGTTCGTCGTGTGTTGTCCCATCTCGAAGGGTCCATGGAACGCGCCAATTCACGGTTTCGGAGGTATTGAACGATGTCCGATTTGCAGGGGCAAATGTGTTGTTCCCAGTCAGCACAAGGGCGCTGCCTGCAAGATTTTCCGCAAGATAGGCATTCGGATCGCTCAAGGTATTAGCATCGGTTGGCCGATTCGTCGCCGCTCTGAACGAGCCATGATCGCCTCTCAATGTGAGGTCGAGGTACGGCACGAGGTGATTGGCCGTGCGCTCAATTTGCAGTTCTTGGGAGATGGATGCATCTTCGTCTGCCAACGATTCGAAGAATGAGGTTGATGCTTGAAATTGGTAATGATTGGCTCCGAGAAGTTGCATTGCGTGCCATCCGAGGTCATTGGTTCCGTTCAGGACCGCCGTTACATCATTGAATTCAGCGACTCCATCGAGTGTTCCCGTGATGAAGAGTCCTGTTGATGGTTGTGCGACATCGACCGTCCAGCCTTCGGGAGCGATGTCCATCCAGTGATTGCCTTCATCCCAAGAGGAAAAATCTGTACCCAATCCAAACACCGCACGAGGTGGTTGAGCATTTGGCGTGGCATCCCGTTCATTCCAAAATGGCATGACGGCATAGGCTGCAGCAGCACCATGGCCGTGACCACCAAGGCCCCAGTGGTCCAAATCAATTTGACCAAAAGATCCCGTTAGAGCATCAGTGGACTCATTGAGGGTGACCATCAATTCGTACCCTATTTGGATGGACGACAGGATGGAATCGAAATCTGTTGCCTCAGAGACACCTTCGTGGACAACAACAATGTGGCCACGCTTTGCAAGGGAAGACCCCAATAGCATGTACTGCTCCATGTTTTCACCATCATCCCCGATGAATTGGACCCAAGTAAAAGGGCCATTGCCAGCCATGTTTTCACCCTCACCATCGGCCATTGCGGGATAAATCACTTGCATCTGAGTTTGAGCGGCACCTCCGCCTTGATACCCGGTAATCCAGCCCACTGGGAAATCAACACCCTCGTGCTTTGGAACAAATGGTAAGGCCTCATCGGGATGGTCTGCTGCAACGCTGTGAAAAGGCACAACGAAGAGCAGAGCAACGACAAGAAGACAGCGGAAACTTGTTGCGTTCATGTGCGACCCTCCGAGATTTGCTTGCGTCGGACAAATATGAGTCTTGTTCCGTCATGCATACGAATGAAGCAAGGCCTCTGCGTGAATGAGTTGCGTAAGGAGAAGGTCGATCGAGGGCAAAATGTGTGCGAGGTGAGGTGCCCAAAGGGTGGCCCAGCACGACAAATGTTGAGCGACGAGCATCCATCGACCGTTCAATTGAGGCGGTTGCATCGCATTCAGCATGCTCTCGACATCCCCCTCAAATAAAGCATAGGCCGCGTTGAGCAGCAGAGGGGCTTGGGCGGCTGCAATCTCAGGATCAAAATTGACACCAAAGACCGCATCCTTCGCAGAACCCGTGCACCGTGCAAGCAATTCATCAGGAAGAGTTCGACGTGATTTAGCAACGTGCACTTGACCGCCTGCATCAAGCCATGTGGAGGCGACCGAGCGTGCAGCACCTCCACCGCCACACAGGGAAAGAACGGGATGAGATGAAAAGGAAATTCCGAAGTGTTGAGCGAGGCCAACCACACCGGCACCATCCAAACCTGCGCACCACCATCCTTGCCCGTCCCACCGAAGGGCATTCACTGATTGGTAGTTCATCGAATCGTCAATCGCTGAAACGGCGGTGCTTGACAATTGATGTTTGAGGGGCGAAGTTAGATTTACCCAGATTTCATTGCTAAGAAACCCCGTAGGAAGAGGTAGTTTCCGGCCCATAGTTACTGAACGAGCCGCCAATGAAACCGCCACCTCGCCGGTTGGTGCGAACCGATCATCTGCGTCCTCAACCGCCATGCCGGCTTCAATTGCTTTGGCGAGAAGGCCTGTTGTGCGAAATTTACCAAATGGTGCGTTTGTGTACGCCCAATCTGGCGCAGTGGGCACAGAGCCAGCATACCCCCAAGCCAGTGCGTCTTCAATCGTCGAGGTAGGAACAAGATCGGTGTTTTTCAACTTCAAATTAAATTCCTTCTTACCAAGTAAGTCCAACATTCTGGCGTGTACTAAGCCAAGCAGGAGGGGCGATAATGAATGAGCAACTGGGTCGCCCGCAACCGCATAACGAACCTCACCCATGAGGCGAACACAGGGTTCAACACCTTCAACCTCTCCCTCAAAAAACACACCAGTCGGGATAGATTTCAAAAGGGAGGCATCCCTAGGTATTTCCATGCAAGCGAATGTCGAAGGAGCAAAGTCTGGCTTAATTTCGTTGCTAACGGGGCTCCTCGGTTTGTACTTCACTGCATCGATGTGGATGGAACTGCAAGATTCCCTCGGAATCTTGATCGGCGCACCATTGGCAGTTGTTGTTACCACAACGATGCTCATCATTTTTCAATCTAAGAAGCAACAAAAAGAAATTAGCCTCAACGGAAGTTACGATCTGCATGAGTCATTTCTCAATGAAAACAATGACCCCTTGGGCACACAAAAGGGTCGCAACCCAGTGATGTTCATCGTCATGCTTTACATGCTTGTGGTGTTGATTAACGAAGCCGCTGGAACTGGACTGATCTTCAACTAAGGTGCAGACGATGGCCGGATTGATGGACGTCTTCCTGATGAAGGAACGCGTAAATGAAGGGGCAAACCCGATTTTCATCATCCTCGAGAAAGCCTCAATCTTGATTGCGTTACTGATCGTCGTTGTCCTCGCTGTCGCTCTAGAGTTGCCGGATTGGGGCGTTGGAATTGTGGTCGGCATTTCGCTTGGACCGATTGTCTATGGGCATTACTATTTCATTTACATTCGTCCACTTCGCGCAAAGAAGTTAGGAGAAGATTGAAGTCCTAAGCGCTTATGTTCAATCAGGTGACACAATGAGTGTACTTTCTAATTTCCTCGAACTCATCGGCTTAGGAGACATCACTGGCATCGATGTCTTATTCGCAGCAATGGCCATCGTAGGGACCTTTTTGTTCCTCATTTATTTCGCACTGATTCTGATTGGTGGGGTCGCTGACGGAGCTCTTGGCGCAGTTGGCGTTGATATTGATCTTGAAATGGGGGCAGAGGGCGTCTTCAACATGCTCACAATTCAAGGATTGCTGAGTTTCCTGATGATGTTTGGAATTTTTGGTCTTGCAGTCAATATGGAAACAGAAATACCTACTCTTGCGATTTTGGCTGGAACGATTGCGGGGACAATCTCAATGTGGCTCATTGGCAAGGTGTTTCAAATGTTGAGGAGTCTCGAAGTCGACGCAACTGTCCAACACAAACAAGCAATCGGCGCTCAGGGCCAGGTCTACATGACCATTCACCCTGGTCAAACTGGCCAAGTGCAGGTTGAGTTCCAGAGCGCACTCCGCACTTGCTCTGCCGTACTTGAAGATGATTCAGCAACACTTGAAACAGGTAAATTTGTTGAGGTGGTCCGAACCATCGGAGAAACGCTCATTGTTCGAGAATTAAGCCTCAAAGAGATTGCATCCGAATGAACCCATTTGTCGATGTGAGCCGAGTAGGGCTTTTTTCAGGGATATACTGAGACGGGTGAAAGGTCATAAAGGACTGTACGCATGGAAGAACATGGCAGAACTCTTTGTTATTGGACTCGGACTTTTCCTTTTTGTCCTCTTGGGTACGATTTACGTTGCAACCCAGCGGTACAAACTTGCACCATCGGACCAAATCCTTGTCGTCTATGGTAACGTGAAAGACAAACAATCGGCAGAATGTATCCACGGTGGTGGAAAGATTGTCTGGCCTTTGATCCAGCACTACGCATACTTGTCGCTGCGCCCTATGACGCTCAACATCCCGCTCAAACATGCCCTTTCAAAGCAAAACATCCGAATCAATGTTCCTTCTTCCTTCACAATCGGTATCTCAACTGAGCCATCGATTATGCAGAACGCTGCAACTCGTTTGCTCGGCCTGCCACAAAACGACATCGAGAAGCTCGCAGAAGACATCATCTTTGGACAACTCCGATTGACCGTTGCCTCACTCACGATTGAGCAAGTCAACCAAGACCGTGATTCGTTCTTGCGAATCGTGTTCACAAACGTCGACACAGAATTGCACAAGCTTGGTTTGTACCTCATCAACGTCAACGTTGTTGACATCACTGACGAGCGACAATACATTGAGTCGATTGGTACCAAGGCCGCAGAGACTGCAGTCAACGAAGCACTGGTGGAGACTGCAATCGCTCGCTCGACTGGTGAACTTGGCCGTGCAAAGGCAGACCGAGAGCGTGAAGTTGGTGTCGCGCAAAACTCCGCAGAGTCCGAAAAAGGACAGAAGGAAGCAGAAGTCAACCGACGTATTTTCGTCATGCAACAAGAAGCAATGGGTAAGCAAGGTGAAAACGTTGCAGCCGCAGAGATTGCTGATTTCGAAGCCGATCTTTTGGTCAAGCAAGCAGACGCACGAAAGCGTGCAGAAGTTGCTCAACGTATCGCACAGAAAGAAATCGAATCTGCGCAGTACGAACTTGAAGGCGAGCGATTGCGTGCTTTGGAAGTTGTCCGTGAAGAAGTTTCTAAGAAAACCGTCGAGATTGCTGCAGAAGCAGAAGCAGAACGTCAACGCCGCATTGCACAAGGTCAAGCCGATGCAACCCTTGCACGCTACCAAGCAGAAGCAGAAGGTACACGAGCGGTTCTCGAAGCAAAGGCTGCGGGTTACTCTCAACTTGTTGCAAGCGCTGGTGGCGACGCCCGTGCGGCTGCTACGCTCCTGATGGTCGAGAAGATGGAAGAATTGGTTGCACGACAAACAGAAGCAATCTCCAACCTCAAGATCGACAAGATCACAGTATGGGACTCCGGAAACGGAGCAAACGGCGAAGGTGGATCAACCTCCAACTTCATCTCCTCCCTCATGCAAAGCCTACCACCAGTCCACGATGTGGCAAAGATGGCTGGCGTTGAATTGCCAGAGTACCTTGGTCACATCAAGGACGAGTGAAGCCACACGGCGCCCAAATGCGGGTCCTCAAACTGCGTTCATGGCGCTGGTTTGAGCCGAGGGATTGAAAGCCAAAACGACACGGACCAAGGTCTATGGCAAGCGACTTGGAAATTGCTCGAGCAGCAACACTCGAACCGATTGAAACCATTGCATGGAAATTAGGCATTTCAAGCCACGAACTTCTCCCAATGGGAAGAGGCATGGCCAAAATCACCTGGGAAGCCCTAAGCGAGCGCTTTTCACGCCCTCAAGGCAGCCTTGTCCTCGTCACATCTGTCAACCCCACTCCGTTTGGCGAGGGAAAAACCGTGACGACAATCGGACTCACTCAGGCCCTGTGCGCCATTGGCCAATCTGCCACATGTGTGATTCGGGAACCATCAATGGGTCCAGTGTTTGGCATCAAAGGCGGTGCAGCGGGTGGCGGTCAGTCCCAAGTTCTCCCAATGGAAGAAATTAACCTCCATTTTACCGGTGATTTGCATGCCGTTACTTCTGCGCACAACCTTCTTTCAGCCCTCGTCGACAACCACATTAAGCATGGAAACGCAACAAAACTAGATCCAACTCGCATCTTTTGGCCAAGAGTCATCGACATGAACGACCGTGCGTTGAGAAATGTCACTGTTGGACTTGGTGGGCCAGCGAATGGCAACCCACGGCAAGACCGATTTGATATCACAGCAGCAAGCGAAGTCATGGCCATCTTGGTCCTTGCAAAAGACTACGCAGATTTGCGAAGCCGTCTTGGCAACATCGTGGTTGGGCAATCCACAGATGGAAACCCTGTCAAAGCAGAAGAAATGGGGGCCGCAGGAGCCATGGCACTGCTGCTCAGAAACGCATTCCTACCAAATTTAGTTCAAACACTGGAGGGGAATCCAGCGTTCATTCATGGTGGACCATTTGCAAACATCGCTCATGGCAATTCAAGCATCATAGGCGACCGTTTGGCACTTGGCGCTGCAGACATTGTCGTCACTGAAGCAGGCTTTGGATCTGACATGGGGGCTGAGAAATTCATGCACATCAAGGCAGCGAACTCGGGTAAAGCACCAGATTGTGTGGTTATGAACGTCACCGTCCGCTCCATGAAGTTGCACGGCGGTGCTTTTGGTAGCCGTGGAGGCTATCGCCCAAGTCGAGAAGAATTAGATGCTGAGAACATTGAGGCCGTGAAGCAGGGGGCTCAAGGGAACTTAGACCGTCATATTAGGAACATGGCCGGATTTGGCATGCCCGTTATCGTATCAATCAACAGATTCACGGCAGACACCGATGGAGAACTCGAGGCTTTAACGGCGGCTGCCCGAGCAAGCGGAGCGCATGCAGTCACCCTTACAGAAGTCCATGCCAACGGTGGTAAAGGTGGAGAACCACTGGCCAAAGCCGTCGTTTCTGCAATTCAAGACCATGTTGCAGCAGGCCGTCCATTCACACCACTCTTCCTGAAAGATGCCCCTGTCATGGAGAAAGTCAACGGAATCGCAAAGCGAATCTACAAGGCGGAAGGCGTCGTTGTCGAAGCGAAAGCAAAGAAACAACTGGCAGCAATCGAATCATGGGGCTATGGGCACCTTCCCGTGTGCATGGCGAAAACACAGTACTCATTCTCACATGATGCAGGTCAACTTGGAGCTCCAGTCGGGTTCACAATCCCAGTCAGAGAGTTCCGCCTCAACGCTGGAGCAGGATTCATTGTGGCCGTCCTTGGGAACATGATGACCATGCCTGGTTTGCCAAAGCGACCGGCTGCGGCAGATATGGACATGGATGAAAACGGCCAACTAACCGGCGTATTTGGGTGACCAGAATGAAAATTTTGAAGCGCGAGCCCACGCTTTGGCGTTTGCGTGTCGAATCCGACGATGACCTTTGGACGCTCTCCCACCTCGCACGACCCGGCCTTCAACTGGGCATGCTTGGGGAGCGACGTGACCAAACCACCTCCGGTGAAGAGGGAGGCAGAGCGAAGGTGGCAGAACGAAAAAAAATGTGGATTCGCCTCAACATCGAGACAACGGAATACCAAGCATTTAGTGAGTCACTCCGAATTCATGGCATCATTGACGAGGCTAAATTCGATGTTGGTATGCACCACACCCATGTGGTGGAAGTTCGTGATGAGGTCGAGATCACAGCGGCCTCAGCGTTCACAACAGCGGACGACGACCTCTTGCGCGAGTCTGAAAAGGCGGCGCACCAGGTGAGCGTCGCTTTGGCAATGGTTGAAAACGACGAGATTGTCTTGTTTTACATCACGCCACGAGGCCTCAAAGAAGGGGCAACATGGACAATGCGCGGTGGAGGAAAACGTGGCGACATCAAGCAATCTTCGGGAATCACCGCAACCTTCCGCTCAAATGTCATCAAAGCAGTCAAAGCCACCCTCGATGAAACGACACCGCTTCTTCTCTGTGGGCCCGGTCACGCAAGGGAAACCCTGCTCAAGGAATTCCAAGCATCCGGCGAGGTTCGATTGATGAAGTCAATTGCGACTTCAATGGCTGGACGAGCAGGCGCCAACGAATTGCTTCGTGAAGGCCTCGCCGGCGATTTACTCAGCGAATACGCCATTACCAAAGAAACGACGTTGTTAGACGAAGCATGGAAGCGCTTGTCCACAAATGGCGCCGTCGCCTATGGGCCGAAGGACCTCATGAGGGCGATGGAGGAAGGTGCAATTGAGACGTTCCTGATCACTGCAGAACTGCTCCGAAGCACTGATGCCTCCATTGACGGGATGCAATGGTCCACATGGGTCAACGGACTGTCTGCCATTGGGGCAGACCTGATTCAGTGTTCGTCAGACCACGATGCCGGCCAGCAACTAATTGGAATGGGTGGAGCAATCGCCCTTTTACGCTACACAATGTGAGGGAAAAAATGAGAATCGTGAACCTTGATGAGTTGGGCGACAACCCACGCCAAGCCATGGCAGGAGCTCGTTGGTTGGTGATGAAAGGTTCGCAAGTGGCCCAATCCACTGGATTGTTAATGTTCACAGAACTTGACGATATACTCGTGGCTGTCGATCATCGAGGCGCTGTGCCTCAGCCAGGATTATGGCAACGAGCCGTTCACTGCATCATGATTGATGGAACCGCAGAGGAAGCAGAAGCATTTCGACGTTCTTCTGGTATTACCAAAGTGATTGCTGAGTCAAGTGAACCAATTGAAACTCACCTATGGTAGATGGGTCTGGAGGGATTTGAACCCTCGATCAACGCCGTGTAAGGGCGGTGTCATAACCACTAGACCACAGACCCAACCCATCGTGGAAGCCCCGGTTCTTGAAGCCATTGCAGGAGGGTTAACCTCAAAGGCGATGAGCCACGCCCCCAAAATGAATGGATGAAGATGTCCAAGCGGCCGCTGCTCGGCTGGTGCGCCGCCTCAAAGAGGGTGGCCACACCATCACCGTAGCAGAATCTTGTACAGGAGGATTGCTCGCGAGCGCCTTCACAGATATCGCAGGCGCCTCACAATGGTTCAACCAATCGTGGGTCACCTATTCCAACGAATCAAAAATGACTGAACTTGGCGTCAGCGCCGATCTTTTGGAAAAGAAAGGGGCTGTCTCAGCTGGTGTCGCTATGGCCATGGCACAAGGTGCTGTCAAGCGAGCAAATGCAAGCATTGCCATTTCAATCACCGGCATCGCAGGACCATCCAACGATGGAACCAACAAAAAAGTCGGCATGGTGTATGTGGGCATTGCCTCCTCAACAAACTGGGCGAACGCCGAATCGACACAAATAGGTGGAAACAGAGCAGAAAATAAAATTGCATTCGTTCATTTTGCTCTTCTCACAGCCATTCGTTGCTGGGACGACGCAATGGCCCTTGCAGAAGAGAACAAGCGGGCTGAAGATGAAGCCTTGATAGCAAAGGCAAAAGCGGAGGCCCTCTTTGAAATCGAACGGGCTCAGCGGGATGCTGCTGCTCGTGAAGCCACGCCCTGGAAGGGTGATGAATGGGATGGTACAAATGGCCAACCTGACAAAGATGATGAGATCGATTCGGACATCGAGTGGTAATTCACTTTCGCCTTTCAGACCTCACCCACCGGTGTGCTTTTGGAGGGGCTACGCCACCTTGAGCCCATGGGTGCCCCGTGGGAAGAGATTCTCCCTGTTCTTCGGAAGAGGGGGATTGTCCCAACTGCGTCCGTTCGGCAAGATTTGATCGAATTGGATGACCTTCAATCCGTGCTCGATTGCTCTGAAGCGGTTGGATTTGAGCGCGGTTTTCTCACTGCTGAAATCCTCGAAGACATGATGGCGGTTTGGCGAGGTAAGCAGCGAATGATGGCTGCCTCCACGAGCAATGCGGTCGTCGCCCCAACCACACCTACGAAAGCAGTGCCTGCGCAGGTGGCAACAGACCTTGGTCGAACAATTGCGCCCGTCCACGAACCAGAACCACTGGACATTCGATTCCGCAACAACTTACCAGACTGGAAGGAGTCAGATTACAGTGAGCATGCAAGCGATGCATCGAGTGACATCTTGGTTCATTATGACATCACAGGGAACAGCACAACGGAAGGTAAAATGTCGGACATCACATCGTGCTTTAGTGACCGTTTGCAAAGCATTCGAAAGATGATTATACAAAATTCCAGACTGCCAAGAACGCCGACTGAAATTGCACGACTGCATGCAGAAAGCAGTCGCTACCAGGGCTATGAGAACAAAGCAGTGGCCATTGGGCTTGTCAATGAACCAAGGTACACCAAGAATGGGCATCTGATTTGGAACCTTGAGGATGAAACTGGTGAACTGACCTGTTTGCTCACCAAAAGAAAAGGCGATGATCGTGACCGTGCCCATGAACAAATTTTGGAAGCCGGATTGATGCCTGATGATGTGCTCGGAGTATCGGGGACCTTCAGTCAAACAGGGGATATGTTCTACGTTGACGATCTGCATTTCCCAATGAAAGACAGGCACGTGAAGGCAAGCGCAGAACACGGCGTGAGCGTGGCATTCCTGTCCGATATCCACGTAGGATCCAAGACCTTCCTTGAAGCACAATGGCACAAGATGGTTCGATGGTTCCACACCGACCCACTTGCTAAGACCATCAAGTACCTCATTCTCTCAGGAGACTGTGTCGATGGCGTAGGAATCTATCCCGGACAAGACAGTGAATTATCCATCCCCGATTTGTTTGGACAGTACCAAGAATTTGCACGCCTGTTGGAACTGCTGCCAGAATGGGTTGAATGCGTGATGCTCCCTGGAAACCACGATGCTGTCCGACCCGCAGAACCTCAACCTACGTTTGAAAAAGATATCCAGCAAGATTTCAACACCACCACATTCGTTGGAAACCCCTGTGACTTCTCGCTTCATGGTGTTCGGTTGTTATCTTACCATGGAAAGTCGATTGACGATTTCGTAGCAGGCCTTCGAACCGTGACCTATGCCGACCCAGTGGAAGCAATGAGACAAATGCTCCGCAGACGGCACTTAGCCCCCCAATGGGGTGGAAAAACGCCATTATCTCCCGAACCGGAAGATGGGCTTGTGATTCGTGAAGTCCCTGATATCTTTGTCACCGGCCACGTGCATGGACATGCGTGTATCGATTACAAGGGGACGACGTTGATCTGTTCCAGCACATGGCAGGACCAAACTTCCTACCAACGGATGCTTGGTTTCCAACCGAAACCATGTATGCTGACAATTGTCAATTTGAAGAGTCATGCAACAACGGCCATACCATTTGCCTGAGGATTAAACGCCAAGGTACGGCGCTACATCAAGCAGGTTTTTTCCCATCACAATTGGAACGCCGGCTTCCTCAAAAGATGAGATTGATGAATCTCGGGTTGGATTGAATCCAATGAAATGTCCGCCTTCAATGTGCATGGATAAATCCATTTCGGAGTCGCCGAGACTAACACAACCTTCTGCCGTTAGGCCATTCATTTCCAACAAGCGTTCGATGATCTCGCCTTTGCCAGTGGCATGGAGACGGCACACACCCTCGTCGCTCAAGGTGTCATCATCATTGAATACAAACCCATTCGCAATCCAATCATCAACCTTCAGCATTGCAGCAATGGAGGCGACAAACAAGTCGACACCAGCACTCACAATAGCGACAAAGATGCCCTTGTCTTGCAATCGTTGCACTAGCTCTCTGGCACCGGACATCAGCTGCACACCTGCATAGGCCCGAAACAGGTCATCTTTGTGAATGGGATCTTCGATTGATTTCCATTTTTTTATGTCAAGACGCATGAACTCTGTGTCGGTGATCTCACCCCGAATGAATCGTTGCAAATTCTCAGCGTTGTCTGTACCGAAGTGGTCGTGCAAGGTCCGCCACGAACTGACAGCATCGACAAGTACACCGTCGCAATCAAACACCACACATGTCACGTCAGTAAGCGGGCTTGGCGCTGTTGAATGGGTGTTCATGCTTCACGCAGGTTCGTCTGCTTTGAAAGGCTTCGCAACCAGATGAGAGAGAAAAGAAATCACAGAAGTGAAAAAAGGGGGGGCCGAAGACAGGGGGCCCCTTTCGGAAACCCCCTGCGTTCGGGCAGGCTTTCCACCGCTCGGGTGGATCATCCCATCACTGGGATGTTGGGAGGCAGAAGGGAAAGGGACCTGAGTCCCTTTCCCTAATGCGTCCGATTGTCTTCACGTCGGTCTTGAACCTCAAGCCTTGGTGTCGTATGACAAATCGTTCCAGGTCTTGAGCAAAGCGCCCTTTCCTACGCTAGGTGCGTAGGTCAACTGGATTGTCACGTCTTCCAAAGGTGTGCCGTCTGGGGCGTGGGTTCGCACAAAGATGGTGTCTCCAGTGTTGAAGGTCGAAACAGAGTCTGCTCCTTCCTTGTTCACTTGGTCGACAAAGGTGACGAACTCGTCACTGTTGTCCGGGTTGAACCCGTAGACACCGTTTGTGTCAGCCATGTTGGCATCATGCGTTGCCGTGTTACCGTCTGCATCAGTGTAGATGATTCGGAGCACAACAGCTTGTGTTGCCAAGTCTGTTTCAGACGCTTGCACTGTAATTCGCCAGTGGCCGGTCTCAGCATCGAAGCCGTCGATGTCTTCGATATCGAAGGTGATCCGAGGAACACCCTTGGTATCGACATCAGCGAGGCTGCTTGCCCAAACGTAGATCACACCAGAGAGCACGACGGTGATTGCGACCATCAAGATGGTAGCAATCACTGGGCTCACTGCAGCGTCGTCATCGACCATGGTCTCGGCGACTTCTTCTTCATCGTCAGCACGGCGGCTGGAGAAGGCGAGGGCGCTCACGAAGAGACCAGTTAGGCTGACCACAACGATGCTTGGTGCAAACGATGGGACCGAGGAGGCACCGATGGTACGAACAACGCTTGGGAGCGATTGGCTCGTAGCTTCGAAGGTGCCAGGTGGCTGGTTGGCGTGGTTACAGATCGAGCCGACTTCAAGGGACGTCATTCGGTTGTTACACCAGTTGCTGTCCTCAAGGAGTGGTCGACGCTCGGAGGTCTGGGTAGCGTTGCTACCGTACTGTCCAGGCTTGGACCAGTCAGCGCCCTGGATGCCGTTGTTGTTGGCACGGTGGGATGCTGGGTCGTCGGTCTGGAAGCGGTCCGAGACTGCTGCAGTCAAGTCACATGGGTCGTTCAAGCAGGTCAGAACATCCATTTCAACCCACACATTGGTGGTATCCTTGGTGATGTAGACCATTTCATCGAAGTCCACAGTTGTTCCATAAGATGGAACAGTGTAGTATCGAGTTGGCTCGTCTTCTGTGTGTCCGTCCGAGTGGAAGGTCACAGCAAGCATGTGATCGTAGGTGAACGGTCCTTCGTCGCCACCAGCGCCGACAGCAACAGTGACTGGCACATAGGTACCGGTCATGATGTTGGTCACGCCGTTGAAGTCGAAGCCAGAGACGCTGTCTAGGTAGTAGTCAGCGACTTGCTCACGAACGTTTTCGACACGGACACCGATTTCGATGTCATCTTGGCCTTGTTGGTAGGCTGCGATTGGCATCAATGTGGTGTCGTAGTTTGGCACGTAGCTTGGGGCAGTTGCGGTGTCCTCGAGGACCAAGCGGATCTTACAGAACTCGGAGCCAGATGGACCGATTTGGTGGATACCGTTGTCGTTGAGGTAGTCAATTTCCCAATCCTTAGCGTTGGTCGTTGCGTCAGGGATCAGTGTGAACACGAGTTGGTCACCAACGATGGTTGTGGTGAAGTAGTTCGTGTATGTGCACTGAACAGTTGGTTCAACGGTCCATGTGAGGTCAGAGAGGTTGTGGTCAACATCGGACATCACTGCGCTTAGGTCGTAGGTCAAGTTCTCGGTCGACGTGTCGTCTTCCATCAAACTGATTTGCCAAGGTGCCACAGGGATGGAGCCGTTACCGGCTTCCATGACCGTACCGTTCTGTCGGTCCCAAGCAGGGATCACAGGTGCGTCGTTCACTGGTGCAACGGAGAAGTCGACATCGTAAGGAATCGCTTCACTGTTTTCCACAGCGTCGTCAGACAAGGTGAGGGTCACCGTACAGGTACCACCGAGTTCGTTGTTGGTGTTCTCGGTAATGACAAGCTCGTTGAGTGCGTTGACTTCAACGCTGAATGCGATACAGTCAGTCACGCTTGCGTCCCAGTCGTAGACTTGGCGGTCAGGCGATTGCTCGTTTGCCATGTCACGGACGTAGGACTTGCTGGCGTTCGACACGTTTCCGAGGAACTTGCTGTGGACACCAAAGCCTTCTGCAAGGATGTTGGTGAATGCGTCATCTTGGGAGAAGATTGGCATGCAGTCAAGGTCTTCCACGTTGCAGATCACAGGTGCGTCGTTGACGTTAACAACCTCGAACGTGATGTTCTTGGTGTCAGACAATCCGTTGCTGTCGACAACAATGAACTCGTATTCCATGGTACCGAATTGGTCATCCAATGGCGTGATGGTCACTGCGTGTCCGTTCTGGGACCAATCGACGAGAACATTGTCGTAGGCGACAAGGTTTCCAGCGGTGGAGGACCAGGTGAGGTCTGCTTCGATGTCTTGCACGTCGTCAGCCATGTTGGTGAGGCTGAAGGTGTAAGCACCGGAGTCTTCGTTCACGGTCACGTCGGCCAACGAGGTCTGGATTTCTGGGCAGGCACGAGCCATGTCCATGTTCAGGTTCACGTTGGTAGCGAGGGAGACATCTTCGGTGGTTGCCCAGTCGAATTCACAGTCTGCTTCGGTCTTGATCATCACATCGTAGTTCTTTGCTGCACTTGGCGTGTTGCTGCCCTTGTAGGAACGGTACACAAGCACTTCGTCAGAAATAGCACCTGTCAACAAGTCATCGTGCGTGAGCTCGACGGTCATGTATTCAGTGAAGCTCTGCAAGGTGTTTGCACTGTCGATGGTTTGAGTCGGGTGAACCGTACTCACATCTGCAGTGGTCTCGCCTTGGACGATTGCCACGATGTCAACTTGGTCAGGAGTTCCACCAATTCGTGAGAATGGGATGGAAATCTCTGTCAAGGATCCAGAGGATGCCATGTCGACAGTTGCCGTGCTGAGGGAAGTTGGTCCCCAGCCGAGGAAACCGTAACTGTACAAGTCGTAAGAAGACTCACTGTCTGCCCAAAGCACGTAGTTTGCTTGGAACGGCAGTGTGTGTTCTCCACCGAGGTTGTATCCAGTGCTGCTTCCTGCACCATCGACGCTGAGGTAGATGAGCAAGTCGCTTGTGGAGAGGTCTTCACCGGTGAGACCGATGTAAAGGTCGTCTCCTTCGATGTAGGTCACCATCATGTCGTTGGTTCCGTCACCGCTCATCATACCAGGCATTGCGTAGCCAGATGGGTTGAGGGCGTTTCCACCGTTCCAGTCTGCATCCGAACCATCAACGTTCATGACTTCAGGTTGGAAGCTTGTGGAGACATAGGAAGCACGGGTTCCGTCGGTTGACTGAATGAGCATGCTGACTTCCTTGGTAGGCGCCGATGTCAAGTGAGTCGAGGTCATCGAGAACAGGTTTGCTTCGTCAATGGTAGCAGACGAATCGACAATCAACTTCGAGGCATCGATTGTGTTACCGATCGAGGTCACGTAGGCATTTGTGCCAGCGTTGATTTGGTTGTCAGCATCTGCCCAGGTCATGTTTTCAACAGTTCCCTGAGATTCCACGACTTCGAGAGCAGTGGTTGCATCAACCGTACCACCGTCCCAGCGGAACGGAGAGTTTTCGACGTACATACCAACAAGGCCAGAGGCGTCCATTGGATAGACCCAAACATCATCGCTGTCGACAACATAGAGACCAGTACCGGTCGTTCCACCGTCAACAGTTGCGGTGATCGCAGTCACGGTTGCGTCATCGACGTAGACACCATAGGAGTCTCCAGCGAGGTCTGCAGAGCCAGTGAGGATCAAATCTCCACTTGTCTTTAGAACACCAGTGTCGTATCCGCTGATGGATGTACCTGACAAGGTCAGGATGTCACCGTTTGCGTTGTCTGCATCAATTCCGTAGGTGGAGGAGGTTCCGTCACCTTGGAAGGTAGAGTCAGCGTCAGTTACGTCACAGTCGCTGATGATCATAGCACCGTCAGAGAGGGTCACTGTGTTTCGAGCACTGTTGATTGTTACACCAGCACAGTCTTCCATGAGGAGACCGACTGCGTTAGGTGAAACACGACCAGCAGACAACTCAATGGTGTTGTCAGCGATTGTTGGACCGGAATATCCGCCCGCAGCACCGCCTTCGACCATGAAGACATCTGTACCACCATCACCATACGAGTCTCGTAGGGTGAGTGTGTAGTTTCCTGCATCGGTGTAGGTTACCAGTGGTTCGTAAGCAGTGTTGCTCGCGAACGTGTTGGTGGTCCACGCATCTTGTGTGCCGTCTGGCTTGTCGATGGTGATGCTTGCTTCATAGCCCCACGAATCGGTCTGAATGTTAACCGCCATGGTCTTGCCAGCAGCAAGTGTCACTGTACAGGTTGTAGGTCCGGTATTGTACGAGTACGATCGGATCGTACAGAGGGAACTGGTTGGCGCTGGTGGGGTCGTCATGGAGTCCATCACGATACCGCCGTCTGCGTCAATCAAGGTGTTGTTGTCCACGTCTCCGTATCCACCGTTGATATCGATACCTGCATGAGCAGCATCGCCGTTACCATTGATGGTGTTTCCAGTGAGGGTGAAGTCTTGAGCACCGTTCATGTAAATTCCATTCGCCAAGGTGTTGATGGTGTTGTCAGAGATGACAGCTCCTTCGTGGCCACCAGGGTAGAACGCAATTGCACCGTTGCTGGTATCACCGCTGTTGAAGGTGTTACCAGTGACGATTGCAGAGTCTGCGTCACCACTTGTGTAGAACCAAACATCTGCAATTTCGCCACCATCGTTGAACGTGTTGTCCGCAATGGTGATGTTGTCTGCTCCAAGCACACCGTTGTGGTAGCTGTAGTAGGTTGCACGCTCGAGCATGATACCGACACCACAGTTGTTGAAGGTGTTACCGGAGATGATGCCACCGTCGCCACCAGAAACCTGCATGCAGATGTCTGTGACTTGGATTGCGTTGTTCAATGAGGTGTAGCCCTTGTAGTGTGTAATGGTCGAGTTGGTGATCGCTAGTTCTTCAACTTCCCAGTTGTAGTTGTTGTTCCAGTTGTAACCATTTGCAACCTCGATCGTCGCAATGTTGGAGAAGATCGAATTGTTAGCAACGAGGTTTGCATAGTTGTAGAAGTAATCACCAAGTTGGATACCGTAAGCATCGTCTGTGTCTTCATCCACTGCAACGCCGTACATACCACCGTCATTCATGTAGAATCCGGTGCCACCTGGGCTCTTGCTGTACCAGCGTTGGTTTCCGTAGAAATCATAGACACCAGTTGCAAGCAATGTCGAGCCGTTGAAGTTGTAGTCCGTTCCACCGTTGAGGTAGATGTACGGAACGTCAACCATGACGACTTCGTTGCTCAAACTGGAGCTGATACCACCGTAGTAACCGTATTCGGTCACTGTGCCACCGTCGCCATCGCTGAGTGTTCGTGAACTCGAGGTCGAGAACGATCCATCACAAGGAGCGACAGTTTGGTATGCACTGCTCGAACTGTACCAGCAGACACGGTGAGAAATCTTCTGAGTCAATGCAATTGATTCAGTGTTTCCTGCCGCATCAGTCAATGACACACCAACATCCGCATATCGGAAGTCAGCAATGTTGTCAGTTGAAGAGGTGTAATCATACTCGACTTCAGCAACGGTCAAGGCTGTGTATCCAGCAAGGGATGGCACGTCTTTTCCACCGCTGTCAACGGTTGCTGTTACGAACTTGATGTCGCTTGCAACACCATTTGCACCGGTTGTTGCTGCACCTGCTGCACCACCGTCTGCATCAAGTAGAGTAACCGTTGCACCAGCAACGGCATTCGTATCTGCAGTGAGGGTAATGTCAACAGTTCGCATTCGAGTGAACAGTCCAGTTCCAGTAACATCGACAGAATCCACATCAATGGTTCCTTCGACGAAGTCAACCTGAGAGCTACCAGTGATCACAACATCTTCGACGTTGTTCATGGTCATGTCTGTCAGGGTGATTTCGGCCGAACCTGCGGATTCAATTCCAACAGCGTTAGAAGAGATGGTCATTCCAGTCATCGACACTGGGTTGTCAGTGTTGGTTCCGTACTTGAACGCAGCACCGCCGCTGTTCGTCACAGTTCCAGTCAACTCACCACTGAGGTCCTTTGCATAGTAAACACCAGCAGAGGTTTGGCTGTCCAAATCAAGGTTCTTGAGATCAACAGACCCAGATGCAGAGTTACCAATGAGGACACCATAGGTGCCGCCGTCAACTTCCAATCCATCAATGATTGCTGCTGCTTGTCCAGTAATTTCGAGACCAGCATCTGTCGGTGAGGTAACTGCGATGTTTTCGAGGTTACCAGCTGCGTATGCGCCACCGATTTCGATACCAGTGTCTGCACCGGTGATCGAGCCGTCCTTGAAGAGAGGCGTGCCGGATTCACGGACGTAGCCACCGAGGTCTGCTGCATTGTCTCCTGCACGAGCGACAAACTCCAAGCGATCTTGGAAGTTGTCAGCACGGTTGTGCAAGACATCAATGTACATCGAGACCTTGGAAATGTTAGCAGCCGAGATATCAACGGTAGGCATGGTCAAACGAGCACCTTGACCTGGACTCATGTAGTACGAGTAGGCATAATCAAGACAAACGTTGTACGAAGATGGGTATCCGCCACCATAGCCTTCAGGAGGCGTGAATGGTCCGTTGGTGCCACCGTGGTATGAGGTGTAGTAGTAACCCCAGTAGTGGTATGGGTAGTAGGCGTATGAGCCAGTTGGGCTAACTCCTTCGATGTTCTCCCAGCCGAAACCAAACTGATCTGGTGCTTCGTAGTAAGCAGGGTACGATGGGGTTGATCCTGGACCACCTGGCCAGTAGCGCCACATGTAGTAGAAGTAGCCCTCAAAGCTCGATGGGTAGTTAGGCCCGTAGGAGTAACCGTAGTAGTCACAAGACCAACTTGGAACACCACCGGTTGCGCCTGCAGCGTAGGCAGCGGTCGAACCGACACCAGACGCTGGGTCAGCAGCACTGTATGGGTAGTATCCAAGGTCAGAGGATTGGGTAATGTTCCAAGCGTTTCCGTCGGTGTCTTCCAATTCAATGTTGTATCGGTCAGTGATCATGTAGTACTTGGAGGTCGCATAGTTGTAGGTTGGGTGAGCGTTACCGCCGCCATAGATACTGTTGTATCCAACCTGCAAGAAGTCGTTACCCAAGTAGGTCGACAAGTCGATCTTGTAGGTCTTCCATCCAGTGTTTTCACCGCTGAGCAAGGTACTGCGGTAAATGGTAGGAAGAGACATACCGCCGTAGATATCAACACCAACGGTGTTGTCAGTCGCGGTAAATCCGTCAACTTGAGGAGCGCCGTTGTAGGCTTGAATACCAACAGCAGCGTTCTTCACAATCACATTCTCGATGCTGCCGCCGGATGCTTCGACCCAGAGAGCAGTACCGGTTTGACCGGTGTTGATGATGCTTGAATCCGAGATGTCCACAGTTCCGCCGTTCACCTTGACCGTAGCCATGGTGGAACTTGGTGCGGATGAACCGTACACGGTAGCACTGTCGCTCATCACAAGGGTGGCGCCGGACCCGATCACGAGTGCTGCGTCAGTCGTTGAGTCTTGAGCGACATCACGTAGAACACCGCCTTCGAGTGCGAGGGTTCCATCTTGGATGTCCAAGTGCAGACCATAGGTACTGGAAACAGCCTTGACTGTACCAACTGCGAGCGTATCAGGTGATACGGAAACAGTAAGTGAGCCACCGTCGCTGATCGTAAGAACTGGCGAACTGGTTGCTGTGCTCTTGACCTTTAGGACAGATCCCAAGAGGATGATGTTACATCCATCGAGTTCGAGGTCTGCTGCCAAGGTCATTGGTGTGCTGTCGAAAACATATGCGTTCAGTCCTGCGTTGTAGGTTGTTGCAAGCGTTGTGTTTGCAGCAATCCAAGCACAGTCCATTCCGGCTTGGTCGAATTCCACAGGAGCAGGTTCAAGCAAGAGGTCAATCGTGTCACCAACGGTGTAAGTACCGTCAGTAGGGTACCATGAATCAGTGTACATGGTTTCGTTTTGACCTGCTGCACCGAAGGCTCGCAAGTTGTGATCATCGTAGTTGTTTCCTGATTCATCAGAAGTGATGACCCAAACAGTTGCCATTCCGCTACCATCTGTGATGTGAGAGCCAACTTCGAAAAGTTCGCTACCCGACGAGTCAACGAGGGTTGCACTGACATAGTGGCCTGATTTGTAGACCGCAGTGAGTGCGCCGTTGATCACAGCGTTTCGGTATGTGTAAGCTGTAGCGATTCCACCGTACCAGATTTCAGAAGAGGACGAGGACGTAACCATGCCATCTGTTCCATCGTAAGCAGTTGTTGAACCGTCGATGAGCACTTCAATCAAGCGCACATCGGAGTTGGTGTCAGCGTATGCAAAGTCTGCAAGGCCTGTACCAGAGGTCGTAACGTCCGTTTCACCGAGGGTAACAACGGAGTAACGTGCGTAAACCATTGGATCAACGGTGTTGCTGTGAGTGAACTCAGATTCGTGGATGGTTACTGTGTTAGCAGCAACTGAACATCCATTGGAACTGAGTCCATCCATCTCTCCACCGTTGATTGCGATGTTCCAACCGCAGCCACTCACAGTCACTGCATCCGCATCCATCAGGTTCATGTTAACGAGGTCTGATGTGATGGCGTTTCCAGTCATTGTGAATGCACCCATGGTGACATCGTCAAAGGTACCTGGTTGCGTACGGGTCATGGAGAAGTCGCCCATGGTCACGTCGTCAAAGACAGCGTGATCACCAGCAGCTCCACTTCCTGTGCTCACAGTGCCACCAGGTGTGATGGTCACTGGAGCTGTACCGAAGTCAACAGTGGTCATTACAATTGAATCCATTGCTTCAATCGAAACTGTTGCGTAGTCATCTGCGATGAAGTTGTTCAACATCACGTCGCTTCCACTTCCAGCAGCGGAGCCAAGAGCGGTTCCGGATTGTGCGGTGGTTGCGGTTGCAGTCACGTTGGTCACTGTCACGCTTGCGAAGTCAACATCAATGAGGTTGACATATGCGTTGAGGATGGTCGTGTTCTCAAGGAACAAAGATCCACCAGTCGAACCGTCGACGTTGACGATTGCACCGTCTCCGGCGTTACCGTCTTGGTTACAGTTCTTCATTGCACCCTCAGTGAGGATTGCGATGGTGTCTTCAGCGAAGTCGAAACAAGATGCATCTGTTCCGTCAACGTTGAAGTTGCTCATTGCAACAACTGTGCCTTGTCCACTGCCGTGGGAGAACGCCGAGCCAACATCTGTGAAGGTCACATGGTCCATTGTGAAGTTACCCACGTTGGAGTTGGTGCTTGGCGAAGATCCGTGGCGAGAACCAGCAGAGATAGCAGCGTCGGATGTGTTCTTGAAGTCAACATAGTTGAAGACGTGACGGTCATCGGTGCCAGTTGAACAAGCAGCAGTGAATGCCATGCCCTTCCATTCAGCACCATTTGCACCCTCAAAGAGGATGTGATCGGTGCTGTTTCCGTTGAGCGTCATTTGATCACAAGTGCCGTCAAACGAGATACCCTTTCCATCAGCTATCTGAACGGTTACGCCAGGTTGGATGGTCAAATCAGCCGAAATGGTGAGGTAATCACCGCTTGGGTTGATTCGGATTGGGCTGTCTGTTGCGTCCCATGTGGTGTCTTGAGTAATGTCAGAGGAGACATCTGTACCCTTACCTTCGAAAGGCATGGTACGGTAGTACACACCGCAATCGTAGTTGCTGTTCTGGTAGCAGTAGTATGTTCCGTAGTACGACCAGTATGGTGCGATTGTACCTGCTCGAGCAAAGCTGCTCGAAGAGTATGGCAACTGTGGCATGTTTCCATACCAAGTGGTCATGCTTCGAACCAGTGCAGTGGATCCAGAACTCAAGAAGTGCATGTTTCCGTGTCGTCCGAGGTTGATACGGTCGTTGCTGTCCGTGTAGTTGTAGTCGGTACCAAAGTAGGTAAAGTTGAACCCATCTGGCATTGGGATGTTGTCTGCACACTTGTTAGCCCATGTGTTCCAGTAGTAGCTGGAAGCACAGTAGTAACCGGACGGGGTACCAGATGAGGAACCCATGACGTCAGAGGCGTCTGCGTTCACCAATCCAGTGAGCCCACGGTCGAACGACTCGTAGCTGCTACCGGTCGCCGTGGTGGAGATTCGGTAGTTTGCAGGGTGAGGGTTCGTTCCAGTGATGTATTGTGTGCTGGTTCGATGTCGGATGGTTTGACCCATTGTTCGGGTTTGATCCATGAATCCGACAGTTGCAGCATCGTACGAGTTCGTACAAGCGTCGTCGTACTTGAACTCGATTTCGTTGGTCACGTCATAGAAGACTGCCTGGTAGGTACAGGTGTCGGTCGTGGAGTAACCCATGTCTCGCCATTCGACGATGAACATCTTGTTCGGGTCACCAACTGAGAATGTTTCAGTTGAAGTAGTCTTCACGTTGATTCCAGATGCGACGGTTGAAACGTCTTGAGCCTTCATGTAGTATTCGACAGTGTCGCCGCGTTCAAGGTCTTCAATATCTGCAGACCAATCACAGGAGTCCAAGGAACATTCTGCGCGGGTGCTACCAGACTCTTGAGTCATGACAACAGCCGTCCAGGTGCCTGCAGTTCCGCCATCAGGCGTCACTCGGTAGTACATGGTAGGTCCAACGCCAGCGGATGTGCTTACGTTGAGTCCTGTTGGTGGGTCTCCACCGTCGGCGAGGCTAGCAGTGATCGTTCGTGTCTTGCTGTGGGAATCAGCAAGCGCAGAATGGGTGAATTCAGGTTTGAACGTATCAGGTGTTGGCGCAACATTGCCGAACTTGTAGGTGACGTCACCGCTGGAAGCGATTCGTCCGTAGTAACCCATACCGAGAGCGAATCCGCTCCACTTGTAGTTCGTAATTGAGTTGTATGCTCCTGCATAGTAGTAGGCAGGGGAACAATCGTTGTACGAACTGTATGGACTTCGCCAGAAGTAGGTGAAACCGTTGCTGGTCACACACAAACGGTTGGCGTTTGTTCCAGCGCCGCCGGTTTCGTTACCGAATCCGAACTTGCCAAACATGCCACCGTAATCGCTGCCCAAGGTGATCTTGTATGCGTTGGTATAACCGTAGGATCGGCTGCTGTCAGCGGAAGTTCCGCCAGACAATGCTTCATCAATATCAGTCGCGGTTCCAATTCCAACCATTGCAAAGGCATCCTCGCCGCTGTCGTAAAGGAACATGAGGTTCATGCCCGGTCCGTTAGCTGCGGAGATGGTAAGGTATCCACCATCGTCCTTGTGCAGTTGGTCGATGTTCGATCGTGTGCCGCCCATTCCGTTGTATCCAGAGGAAGCGGTGGTGGTGTGCTGAGCAATCCAATTTCCGTAGAAGTAGTACGATGAGGAGTAGAAGCAAGAGCTGCTACCTGTGCCACAACTCGAAGTGTCAAATTCGAAGTAGAATTCGTCGTTCGAGTCGAAGTGAGTCATCTGTCGGTCGATGTATTGGTTTGCACCTGGCGAGTAGTAGCTGCTTGCGTGCACATCAGTTGTGAGCACGGTCAATTTCTTTGCAGTACCTGCATCTTCCACGTCATCTACTGCGAAGTAGTATGGCGTTGGTGTGTTTTGGGAACCAGTGAGTGCAGGATCGTATCCGACGTTAGCACCGTTCGCGACGTTGAGGTCTTGGTACTTCCAGTAGTACTCGACGTAGTCGCCAGCCGAGATGGTCGGCGTGGTGGCCTTGAATCGGCACTCAGAGGAAGTCGAACTGCATGTTCCAATGCTCGTTGCGGTCACGCTGGTAAAGGAACCATTGTTGAGCGCATAGTTGAGCGTTGGTGCGTTTGCAGTTGTCGTATCAATTCCAGACAGGTCGGTAAGGGTCGTAAAGAATGTACGAGCGCCTTCGACAAAGGAAGTGATTCCTGTGTATGGAACGAAGCTAGAAACTGGTGCATCTGCATCAGTACCACCAGAGTAGGTGATTTCGATGTAGGAGTTGTAGGATCCAGAGTTCGAGGTGTAACTGTAAAGGTATGTGTTTGCAGTAATCTTCTGTCCGATTCCAACAGTACCAGAGTTCGTTTGTGCCGAGGTGATGTAACCTGCTGCGGTGCTTGAAGCACAGGTCGTCGAGGAAGTACAGACGTCTGCAGTCTTCCATCCAGAGTTACCGATTGAGTAGGTGTCAAACGTTGCACTGTTCCAAACCGAGGTAATCATTCGGCGCGAGTTTGCGTTGTTGTAATTGCTACCTGTGAGCACTTGGCTTCCTGTGAGCGCACCCGAACATGTGCCTGTTGGCATCGTGTGAGAGTACGAACTGAGCGTTGGCGAACCACAGTTTTCCAGAACTGCTGCCTTCACGGATGTCGACGAACTACCGGATCGGTAGTTGAGGTACGACTTCCACTTGATGGAGTCAACAGTTGCTCCGGATGGGAGAGCGTTGCTGGAAGTGAATGTGTAGCGGTGCCATGGCATGTATCGCATCTGTCCGTAATACTTGTAGGTATAGCGGGATGTACTGGAGTAACAGTTGCGGTAGTAACGGTAGCAGTATCCACCGGCATTGCTGTAGACCTTGATGGTCGGGTCGATCGCAAGCGGGAACACACGGTCTTCCGACATCAACCAGTCTGCTTCCACAGCGGTCGTGATGATAACTTGTGGGCCGAAAACTTGGATGAAGAAAGTAGCCGTGTATGGTGCATCCGAGCCTTCTTCAATAACAAGAGGGACTGGGATCTCGGCAAGGAGTTCACCGGTCTCAACGTGTCGGATTTCGAGGGCTTCCTGGGTTTGAGTCATATCTTCGCCGAGCATTTCATCGCCGAGGTAGAGCGCAAATCCAGATGGAATTTGGATGGTTTCCGAAAGACCGAACCAAGCAGCGTTTGGCTCAAGCACAGGTCGCTCGCGGATGACGAGGTTCTGCTTGAGTTGCGTCGATTCGACAGTGTAGTCGAGGTCGAAGCCTTCTGCGACTGGGTACCGTAGGACGTTTCCACCAACAGTCACGCCATCTTGCGAAGGAGCGACTTGGTATGGTTGAGGCGCAGTGCCTGTTTCGTCCAGGGTAACGACCATTGGGGCGATGCCCGTGATGATTGGATCAACGAATTGGTTCGGT
>OCRI01000072.1_pt1 | contig 31546 bp, 33 predicted proteins | sample 1534641 | NCBI WGS metagenome assembly OCRI01 (sample SAMEA3275473, study PRJEB22092) | marine metagenome | reverse complement strand
ATCGGCGTGTCCCAGTTTGGGTCATGCTAAAGACCGACCGAAACACTGTGTCGCACCCAAAGCGACACCACTGGCGCCGTAGCAAGCTCCAACGCTGAGGTGACTAATTATGGTACGAGCAAACGAATCTGAACTCACCGTTCCTCTCCGAAAGGCTTGGGGAATCACCCGATACAAGCGAGCGCCACGTGCAATGCAGATCATCCGCGAGCATGTGATTCAACATCTAAGCGTCCGTGAAGACGAAGAAGTGTGGATTGACCCATCCGTCAACGAGCACATCTGGTCAAGGGGCATTGAAAACCCACCTCGCAAAATCCGACTCCAAGTGACTCGTCACGACGAACCGGATATTCCAATCGAAGTCAAACTATTCACGGAGTGATCAATTATGGGAAATATTCGACCAAGTTTTATCAAAATCCGAGCCATTCATCTTGTTGAAGATCACGGTGAGAAATTCACTGATGACTTTGAACACAACAAGCAAATGGTCCAACAACTCACTGACGTTGAGTCAAAGAAATTGCGCAACTGGATTGCTGGGTACGTGACCCGGTACCGACAGCGCCGAGTTGACTGAGCAGGTGCATCCACGTGGCTCTGCGGGTCAACTGGGACCGCACACCAGTATCGGTTCACCACATACGAAAGGACGTGCTTGAGGCACTCATTCTCCACTTGAGAAACAGCCATGGCGTTCGGCGTCGCTCCATTGTGATGGAGGACCGAGAAGAAGGTCCGGGCTTCCTCTTTTTCTTGTACCAAGCATGCGACCCTCGCTGGATTGCATCGTTCAATGTGGCTAAATTTCTAGAAGAGGAGTGATTTCTATCGGCGATCGAAGCGAAATTCCATTGCCGACTTCGGCATACAATCTCTCGATTGTTCTAATTGGCGTATCTCATCCAGGGAACTTAGGGGCAGTCTGCCGAACCATTCTCAATTATGGATTCGTTCAACTTCGTCTCGTTAACCCACAATGTGATCCAGATGACATCGAAGCAAGGAACAGAGCAAAGCATGCTGGGCGTGTTCTTGATGGATGCACAGTTCACGCAAGCCTCGAAGACGCGACCACTGATGCCTCGCTGATCATCGGGACGTCTGGAAAGCGAGAGATTGGTTCGAAAACCAACTTCCGCCATTTCGTATACCCCTGGGAATTAGCGGAACGGTTGGAACAATTTGATGGAAATGTTTGCTTGGTGTTCGGAGAGGAAGGCAAGGGCATGTCCACTGAAGATTTGGAAAAATGCGATTACCTTGTGACCCTTCCAACATGGGAGGGATATCCAATAGCGAATTTATCCCATGCGGTAAATGCCTGTGTCTACGAACTTCACCGTTCCCGAGTCCTCGCACGTCAAGGCAAAGAGGCTGGCATACCGGACATTGTCCCATTGGAACGCGGCATCCCCCCAGAATTGAAGCAAGTTCTCATGCAAACGGTCCGTGAATTGGCAGATGCACTTCCCGGAAATGACGAGCGTAGGAAGAGCTTCGGGCACTCACTTTCCCGTTCCATCATGCGTTCCATGCCGACCAAAGGTGAGGCAAACAGATTGATTGGTGGTCTTCTCGATGCCACTACGGCCATTCAATACGTCGAAGGAAATGAAGCATGGCGCAGCCAACGCAGGCGCAAAATTAGCCGCGAAGAGGAGTAAGAATTCAAGCGTGCCAAGAGGCTGTGCTTTTCGGTGTTTCACGAACATGCATGGCCACGAGTCGCAATCGATTCCCGTAAGCAGTCTTGATGTGTGGCTCCACTTGATCGAAGGCCCATTTCGCAAGGTTTTCTGCAGTTGGAATGAAAGGGACAACAACAGTTCGATGTTCTGAATCCATTGAAGCGAGTGCTGCCCTCGCTTGTTTGTCGTGCTCGTAAACCACGAATGCGTGGTCGACCACGTCATGGATATGGACGGTTAAGATGTGGCTGACATCGGAAAAATCCATGAGCATGCCTTCGTCAGAAACGCCTGTTTTCTGAACAACATCCCCCTCAATTTCAGCCTCGAAACGGTACCGGTGCCCGTGCATGTGCCTGCATTTGCTTTTATGATTCGGAACTCTGTGTCCGGTGTCTGTCTCGATGTAACGTCGTATCCGTGTTGTCATGAATCGTCCTCCTGGAAATTAATGGATGCTGAATTGATGCAATAGCGCATACCGCCATGCTGTCGTGGGCCGTCGTTGAAAATGTGTCCCAAATGGGCTGCACATTTCGAGCATCGTACTTCAGTACGAAGCATCCCGTGGGAACGGTCTTCGATGTGTTCGATGCTTGCGCGAACATGTTCAGAATGAAACGAAGGCCACCCGCAGCCAGAATCAAATTTCATTTCGGACGTAAACAGAAGGTGATCACAACAGATACATGTGTAGGTGCCTGTCCGTTTTTCATCACAATAAATGCCCGTGAACGCTCGTTCAGTGCCACTTTCTCGAGTGACATAGTACTGTAAATCTGAAAGTTTTTCCCGGTAGTATGCATCCTTATGTTGCCGTTCAGTCTCAAGCGCAGCTTCGAGGACGATTGACCATGGTTCTGTGTATTCAATCGGATCGACCAAATCAAGGGCGTTGAAGGCTAAGATTCGTTCAACATCCGAGCCACTTCGCCCAGAACTTCGTCCTTGCTCGTCAGGATTGTAAGAGGTGATGGTGTTCGCAAAGATCTTGTCAAAATTGAGACCGGTGGTGTCACAGGCGTTGAGTGCATCTTTGAGAATGGTGACTTTATCGCCTTCGAGGTAGGGAAGGAAAAACGAGATTCGCTCGCTGTCCCAGTTTCCAATCCTGAATGCATGGTCGAGGGCTTGGTAGAACTCGGGTCTGCAATCGGGGTAAATGGCATGATCGCCGGAGTGGACACCAAGTGCAATCGAAACATCAGTTTCTTCTCGTTCTGAGACAGACAAGGCATAGCCATAGAGGATTGAAGCAAAAATTGCGTTGCGATTTGGAACCACCGTTGCCTTCATTTGTTCCTCTTCATAATGACCCTCTGGTATGGTTTTCTCATCATTGATGAGTGCGGATTCAAACAACGACATAGCCCCTGTTAAATCGACGATTTTGTGCTCGACCTGATAACCTTTTGAGTGAAGGTATTCGATGTTCTTTGTTGCACGTTCGACCTCGATATCATGCTTTTGACCGTACTGATAGGATACACAACTGACCTTTACGCCATCAGCCAGTAGTCGAACCAACAATGAGGTCGAGTCCATCCCTCCAGAGAGGGCCATCACGGCTCGCTGAACCATCAATCAACACCCATCCACTTATGCGTTTGAAGACTCAGTCGCCAACCCAAGTTTGTCTTGACAACGGCCTCTGTTTCTGCAAAGTTCTTACCGTTCCATTCAATAGACTCAGCATCCATGTAGCACGGTTGAAGGAACGCATGTTTGAACCCTTGTCGTAGGTCATCGTACATTGTCAAATCTTGACCAACGTACACGCATTTCAATTCATCACCCGTACGCTGCTTTATTTTAACATCAGGATACATTTGGTCCTTCGGTGAGACGCATACCCAATCAAGGAGTCCATCTGGGATTTCGATTGTTCCGTTCGTTTCGACGGATAGATTGTAGTTGCGTCCCTTGAGAAGGCGATGAAGTGGCCACAGATCATGCAGCATTGGTTCACCGCCTGTGAAAATAATTCGCTTGCAATCATACTTCATGACCTCGCCAAGGATGTCGAGGGCTGTCATTGTTGAATATGTGAGAAAATCTGTGTCACACCATTCGCACCGGAGGTTGCATGTTCCGAAGCGAATGAACACATGTGGAATGCCTGCATGAAATGCTTCGCCTTGGACGGAATGAAAGATCTCGACGATTGGGTACTCCTTTGCTAAATCAGCTGGGTCATCAACTGGCTCGTCACCAGCGATGGCGCATGATGCAAATTCAGCCATCCAAACACCTCAGAGCGGATGGGATTGTATGAGTTGCATCAATTCCTGTCGTGCTTCTGGCTTTTCAAAGAAAACGCCCCGCATGGCGGACGTGGTCATAATGGAATTCTGCTTTCGAACACCGCGGCACCGCATGCATCCGTGCGATGCTTCGATAATGACCGCTGCACCCAGTGGATTCAAGAAGGATTCGAGATCATCAGCGACTCCTTTCGTAATGCGCTCTTGATTCTGTAGTTTCCGCGCGTGCATGTCGACGATGCGAGCCAATTTGGAAATCCCAACGATTCTGTCAACGGGTATGTATGCAACATGTGCTCGGCCGCTAAACGGCTGCAAGTGATGTTCACATGTTGAATGGAATTCAATGTCACGAAGCAGAACGATTCCATCATAACCTTCGCCATTAAATGTTGAATCTAAAATTTCACCAGCATCGAGGTTGTAACCTTCAAAAATTTCTTGCCAAGAATCAATCACACGCTTCGGTGTCTTTCTCAAGCCCTCTCGTTCAGGATCGCTCTCAAGGTACGCTAACAGTGTGCGCACTGCTTGTTCTGCCTCATTTTGTGTGACCATTTTTACACCTGCCGTCCATGTCGTGCATCGATTTCGTCCAATTGATCCAAGAGTTTTCTACAAGCGGTGCGAACTGCATCTGCGAGGCTGACGAATTTATGCTCGTCGCCAACGTGCTTGCGCAAATCCTCAACTAACTCGGCTGGCATGTCCAACGAAATTTTTGGCACGGTGTTTGGTCGGACCCTCTCCATATAAGTATTCGTATAGTATTACTATGCTATTATTCTCGGCTTCTTGGAAATGGTTCATAATGAGACTCGTTCATCACTGTACGAGCGAATGTTCAAGGCATTCCGTATGTGACACAAGGTCGATGACAGTCATGATGCAACCAAACGACGCCTTGCAGCACTTGCACAACCTTCGTTCAAGGACAGGGGAAATGGACACCAAAGGTCTGTCTGATGAGGTAATTACAAGGTTTTGTGATATGGATCCTAAACTGACCCAAGCCATCATGGAAGCTGCTGAACGATTCGAAGAAATTGTCGCAGAATTTGGCGAAGACATGCTCCAGCGAGATGAGGCAACAATCGTTGATGAATTGCAAGGCGACTTTGTCAACTTTTACGCCCCAGCCACTGTCAACCCTTACGTCGCACTCGCTGGGCGTGGCCCATGGATTGTTACAGCATACGGAGCGGTTCTCCACGACAACGGTGGATACGGCATGCTTGGAGCCGGCCACGGGCCTGAAGGCGTCATCGAGGCCATGTCAGGTAACTGGGTCATGGCGAATGTCATGACACCGTCGTTCAGCCAAAAGCGATTAGCAGAGCGTCTCGAAAGAGAACTTGGTCACACACGTGGATCGTGTCCGTTTACCAAGTTCATCTGCATGAACAGCGGTTCCGAATCCGTGACAGTCAGCTTACGCATTGCCGATGTCAACGCTCGAAACCATACTGGCCCAGGTGGTCGCCACGAAGGAAAGGAAATCAAGCTGCTGGCCATCGAGAAAGCCTTCCATGGTCGGACCGATCGACCTGCTCAAATTTCTCATTCCTGCAAAGGATCTTACGACAAAAACCTTGCAACTTTCCGTGACAGAGACAACCTCCTCCTGGTTCCTGCCAACGATATTGAAGCACTGGAAGCAATGTTCCAACGAGCGAATGACGAAAACTGGTTCATTGAATTGATGGCCATCGAGCCAGTCCAAGGTGAAGGAAACCCTGGCGCTTGTGTTGACCGCTCCTTCTATGATGCTGCACGACGTTTGACCCTTGAACACGGTTCCATGCTTCTTGTTGATTCAATTCAAGCCGGAATTCGAGGCCAAGGCTGTCTCTCGATCATCGATTATGATGGATTCCAAGATGCTGAAGTGCCTGACCTCGAAACATGGTCGAAGGCATTGAACGCCGGACAATACCCACTCTCCGTTTTAGGAATGAATGACAGGGCAGCAGAAAACTATGTTGTCGGTATTTATGGAAACACGATGACGACCAACCCGCGAGCCCTTGAAACCGCATGCGCAGTCTTGGACGGCATGACGCCTGAGTTGCGCACCAACATCAAAGAGCGAGGCGATGAATTCGTTGAGAAACTCAAGGCATTGGGTGAAGAGTTCCCCGGAATCATAACCAAAGTGCAAGGAACAGGGTTGTTGCTGAGCGCTGAACTTGAGCCAACTCAGTTTCCAGTCGTTGGTTTTGATGCTGTTGAACCATGGTGCCGACGGCACGGTCTTGGTGTGATTCATGGTGGCGTTAATGCCCTTCGTTTCACCCCTCACTTCGGAATCACATCTGCAGAAATTGACCTCATAATGGATGTCGTTCGAGATTCACTCGTTGCTTTTTCAGCTTGATTACGAAAGACTCGTCACAATGTCTTCACGGCCAAACTGCCGGCTTGCGTAATAGGCTGCAAGGGCTGCATAAACCAGGCTTGTTCCAGCCCAAATCACAATGTGACCCGGTATGATTCTGTTCATCAACAATTCACGGAGTGCCAATAGAATATTCACGACTGGAATTGCAAACCACACTGACTCAATGCCATCAAGATTGATCACCTGAGTGAACAATGCAGGGAAGACGATGAGCAGCAACATTGGAGCGAGGATTGAACCTGCTTCCTTGACGCTGTGCGAACGCATGGCAAGCGCTAATTCGATGGCGACAATCATCACAGCGAACAGAAGAATCGCTGTGATGAGGAGCAGAATAGCCGTTATCGAAAGTTCTGGCAACCCGATCAAACTCGAGGATGCAAGGTAGCCAATGGCAAACAGTAAACCAAAAATTTGCAGAACAACACCAACACCCGTGATGGTTGCAACGGCAGCCCATTTTCCAAGCAATAGCTCGAGGCGAGTGCATGGAAGGCAAAGAAGCGCCTCCAAGGTACCACGTTCTCTCTCACCAGCGGTCATGTCAATCGAAGGTTGTAATGCACTTGAGTAGGTCCATATCGCGAGGACAAGTGGGATGAAGAGCGAGAGAACCATACCTGCTTGTTCTCCACTTGTCGCCACATCACTCTGACCAACATCGCCATCCCACCTTAGCGGGTCGAGTGTTGCATTTACATCCAATCCTGAATTAGATATTCGTCGCTCGACTTCTTCATCTTCCCATTGATTGAGTGCGTCTAATAGGCGGTTCCATGCCTCATTCGAACGTTCTGAAGTCGACAAATGTAGAATCGCATAATTCCATGTAGTGTTGACCCGCTCAATTCTCAAAACAGCATCGACTGACAAATTTCGTACCCTGTCCATGTCTTCGCCCGGTTCAGAGAGTGTTGTTAGGTTGCTCAAATTTTCCAATTCAAACATGATTCCCGCGCCCACGATTGCCTCCTCGAGACTGGGCTCCAACTCGTTTGATTGGACGACAATCGAAAGTTCTAGTGCGTCAAGTTCAGCGGCTTCAGATTCCAAAAGAACAGGAAAAAGAATGAACAGCAATGGGAACATCAACAGTGGAATGATGATGATGGCCATGATGGTGCGCCAATCACGTACGAACTCGATGACTTCCTTCTTGGCAATCGCACGAACACGAAACATGGCGACTTTACTCATCGGTTTCCACCTCGCTCATGGTGATTTGGGGAGGCTTTGGTGTGAAGAACGATCGCCACCAGCCGGTGAACCGACCTTCCTTTCCATCCTCTTCGGTGCGTGGCCGAGCGGTGTCTTTTGTAAGCGCCACATACGCTTCTTCCAACGTCGTGCTGTCTGTTGATTCCAGCAAAGCCTTGGGGGACCCATCTGCTCGAATTTCACCGTTGTGAACAATAACGATTCGATCACACACCTGCTGTGCTTCGGAGAGTTGGTGGGTCGAGTAAACAATCGTACCCCCCTCATTCTTCAACTGTTCAACGAGGTGTCTGACGGTCCTTGCGCTCGTGATGTCGAGCCCAGCCGTCGGTTCGTCCAGCAACAAAATAGAGGGCCCGTGAGCCAGTGCACGTAGCAATGCAGTTTTTTGCCGCATGCCGCGACTGAAGCCTTTGGTATGCCGGCCAAGGCTGTCCAACATGTCAAGATGTTCTGCGAATTTGGCGGTTCTCGCCCAAGCGTCCTTGTCTGAGATGCCATGCATTCTCGAATGGTATCGAATGTTTTCCCAAGCAGTGAGCCTCGAATACAATCCTGTCGATTCTGGGACAACACCGAGCGATTGTCGCATTGTATCCACTGGTTGACCGTTTGGCAACGACACTTTCCCGGAGGTGGGGAGATAAACGCCTGCCATGAGACGCAAGAGCGTGGTTTTTCCCGCGCCATTGCTTCCGACAAGACCGACGACCTCGCCAGAGCGTATTTCGAGATTGATTTGATCGAGAGCCACAAGGTCCCCAAAGGATTTCGATACATTGGAAATCGAGAGCAAGGCTTCCATCAGCGGACACCTCACGAGGCTCGGCCTGATTCCACTGCTGAATTCAAACCTGGATGTTTCTCTTCAAGTCTGCAAGCCCGAGCGAGTTGTTCTCTGAGTTGTCCAAAAATTTCCTGTTGTGGCACGCCCATTTCAACGAGGTTTCCAATCATGTTGAACGCCCCTTGAATTGCCCCTGCATCAAGATAGGCATCGTTAGAAATTTCGCCTGTCGAACGCAAGACTTCCAATCGACTTGCGATGAACTCGGCTTCCAATCGAACACGTGGTCCATCCACATGAGGGAGGGCAATAAGTGTGTCAACACAGGTTCGCATGGTGTTCACCTTGCCAAGGACGACTATGAGGGTTCCCCTTTCCGGCTATGGGAATGGGCTTAGTGGTTCGATTCTGTCAATTCTACCAGAACGCCACCAGTCGATTTGGGATGGACAAACGCAATTTGCTTTCCTCCGGCACCGAGCCGTGGCGTTTCATCAATCATCACAATTCCGTTTGCCATCAAGTGGCCAATTAGCCCTTGGAGATCGCCGACTCGAAAGCATACCTGTTGCACACCTGGTCCTCGTTTGTCGAGGAATTTTCCGATTGGAGTGTTTGGGCCGGTGGGTTCCAATAATTCGACCATGGGGGGATGGTCATGTTCTCCTTGGGGTGATGATGTAGAGAAAAACCGAGTGGTAACACCTTGGTCAGCCACCGTTTCATCATTGGCTGCCATCTCCAAGCCAATCAGGTTCCAGAACAGACTCGCTTCGTCGAGGTCGTTTGTTGCTATTCCAATGTGATCGATGTGGATTGGTCCGAAATTCATGTACTCACCTCAAAACCCACTCGGAGCCATCCATGTTCCAAAGACATCCTTCATGGCCTGCATAATTTCTCCAAGTGTGCAGCCAGCCTTGACAGCTTGTAGCACATGGGGGAAAAGATTTTCATTGCTATCTGCAACTTTTTTGATGTTTTCCAAAATCGTAGCACACGCCTCATTGTCTCGGTTTTGACGGAGATGTTCGAGTTTTTTACACTGAGATTCTCCGACGGTTGGATCCAGTTTCAAGACTTCAGGTTTCGAGGCTTCATCCATGACGCCATGGTTAACGCCGACAATTTTTCGCTTGCCGCTTTCTACATCGTTGAGATGGGAATAGGCCGCGTTGTGAATTTCACGTTGTTGCCAACCTTGTTCAATTGCTTTCATAGCTCCACCTAAAGCCTCAATCGCTTGAATCTGTTCAAGAGCCTCATCATGAATTCTCTTGGTGAGTTGTTCTACATGGAACGAGCCGCCCAATGGATCCACTACATCTGCAGCACCACTTTCCTCGGCGATGATTTGCTGAGTTCTTAGGGCCACAGTTGCTGATTTTTCAGTTGGAAGACCGAGGGCTTCGTCGTAAGAATTTGTATGCAAACTTTGGGTTCCGCCGCAGACTGCAGCAAGTGCCTGAATCGTCACCCGTGCTACATTGTTGAGGGGTTGTTGGGCTGTTAAGCTGACGCCTGCTACCTGTGTGTGGAAACGAAGCATCGCTGATTTAGGATTGCTAGGTTGATATCGTTCATTGATCAACTCATACCATAGTTGTCGTGCTGCTCGGAACTTCGATGCTTCTTCAAAGAAGTCATTGTGGCAATTGAAGAAGAACGACAATCGAGGGCCAAAGGTGTCAATGTCAAGACCTGATTGAATGGCAGCGTCAACATATTCAAGCGCATTTGCGAGGGTAAATGCAACTTCTTGAACTGCTGTTGACCCTGCTTCACGAATGTGGTAACCTGAGATGGAAATCGTGTTCCAACGGGGAACTTGTGCCGCGCAATATTCGAAGATGTCAGTGATCAATCGCATGCTCTGCTGTGGCGGGAAGATGTATGTGCCCCGTGCAATGTATTCCTTGAGTATATCATTTTGGATGGTTCCAAGTACCTGGTCTGAACGAACACCTTGCTCCTCAGCGACGGCGATATACATAGCGAGCAACACCATTGCTGGTGCATTAATGGTCATTGATGTGCTGACTTTGTCAAGTGGAATTCCATTGAGCAATTCACGCATGTCATCAAGTTGCGATATTGAAACACCAACCTTTCCCACTTCTCCAAATGACATTTCATCATCTGCATCAAGGCCAAGTTGAGTCGGCAGGTCGAAGGCCACTGAAAGTCCCTTTTGGCCACGCTCGAGGAGGAGTTTGAATCGTTCATTAGTGGCTGAAGCGCTGGAAAATCCTGCATATTGTCGCATGGTCCACAGTCGAGAACGGTACATCGTCGAATGAATGCCGCGGGTGTAGGGTGGCGATCCTGCATGTCCGATTGAATGGATGTCGACACCCGATTCTACAACGGATTCGGGTGTGCTCTCCAAAGGTAAATTGAGACCACTCAAAGTGTTCCACTCGTCCTTACGCAGAGTGACCATGCCCTGTCCAAGAGGAGGGGCTTCATCAAGACTCGCTTCAATCAGTCGTGGTGGTGACCGTCTGGTCCATGGACGTGGCCATGAGCAAGTTCCTCTTCAGATGCCGGTCGCAGTTCGACGATTTCAACAGAGAAAGTCAATGACTGACCAGCAAGGGCGTGGTTGAAGTCTGCAGTGACGGCATCGTCAGTCAAACTCGTAATGGTGAACGGAGATGGACCATGCGGCAGTTGTGCGACGAGCTGCATTCCAGTTTCGAGGGTTGCTTCTTGTTCGAGTTGTGCAAATTGCTCACGAGGAATTTCCATCACTGCATCCTTGTCTCGGTCGCCGTATGCTCGGTCCGAGGGAAGAGTGAATTCTCGGGTTTCACCCACTTTTGCTCCCATGATTTCTTCTTCGAAACCCGGAATCATTTGCTTGTGACCAACCAAGAATGTCAATGGTTCGCGTCCTTCACTGCTGTCAAAAACCTCGCCATTTTCAGGCAAAGTCCCTTTGTAATGTACGCTTGCTACCATATTGTTACTGACTGTATTTTCTGTCATAGTTTCACCTTCGTGTTGTCATTTTGTTGACTAAATCCCGGAGTTTCTGGGCGATGTTCTCAGGGAGAATTTCTTCGAGAACCTTCTGATCAATGAATTCAATTGATTCGACAACACCAATGCGCTCTCCCTTGGCCCAAATTTGACCAAGTACATTGGAACGGTGTTCTTCCGGAATGGAGGGTTTGTCAAGGATTTCTCGTGCAGCGTACTTGTATTCAAGGTACTTTTGTCTGTTGAGTTTCTTCTCTTGCTTCTGTCGCCCGCCGCCTTTCTTGTCGTGTCGTCGGCGCTTTCTTCGGCGATCTGTGTTGGTTTTAGCAACCGTTGCTTGAACGGTTTTGAAGACGTCTTTTGATTGGACCGTAGGTGTTGCAGGGGCTACTTCTGATGATGCTGCTTTTTGAACAGTTACTGGTGTTGCAATTGTTACCGGTGCCTCAACGACTGTTGTTTCAGCGGCAACAGGTTCTGCGACGGCTTCGACAGCTTGCTTTGCTTTGGATTTTGCATTTTGCCGTGAAATCTCAGATTTCCGCCGGAGTTCGGCCAACCGATCTTCATTGGAGACTTGCGGCTTGGGGGGCACTGCCTTCGCAACTGAGTTTGTGATGGTGGGCGTCTGTTTTGGTTGTGCTGCAGCTGGCGCTGTGGCGGATTTCCCGACAGGTCCACCCTGCTTCTTCATCCGCTCCATTGCCTCTTTTTGCTTCTTTGCCAACTCGGTCATGCCTGCATTGGGTTGGGGTTGATTTGGAGACGGCCGAGCGGGTGCTGCACGTCGTTCGACGTTTTTGCGTTCGGTTTGGCGCTTATTGCGCTGAGCGGAAGCGTTTGGGGCGAACGGATTGAAGGGTTCGTCCCTCTTTTTTCTCCCGCTGCGGTCGCTAATGTGTAAGGCCCCCAACCCAATGCCGCTTGTGACCGTATAAAAACAATGAGTGTGATGGTGGTTCTTCAAACGGCCCATGTGACGGGTGTTTGGTCTGTTCGAAGGTACTGATCAACTGCACTTTGCTCAAGGGATGTAACCCTACCATGGTTCAGCTCGATATGGCCCAACAATGCAATCATAGAACCATTATCAATGCAATACATGCGCGGAGGGGCATGAGATGTTGCCTCTCGCTCGCCAGCCATGAGCGTACACATTTCTCTCAATCGAGTGTTGCAAGCAACGCCGCCGCCAAGAAGCAGTTCAGATTTCCCGGTGTGGGCGAGGGCTCGTTCAGCGATTTCGACACATGCTGCGAAGGCGTGTTCTTGTAACGACCAACAAACTGCGCCTAATTCAGCCCCATTGTCTAAGAGACGTTGGGCCGCTGTCATGACTCCCGAAAAAGCGAGATCCATGCCACGAACTGCAAAAGGTAATTCCAATCCGTCGAGGCGTGCCCCGGGGTTGTTCCCAAGCCATTCTGCGGCCTTCTTCTCAATAACTGGGCCTCCCGGAAACGGAATTCCCTGTGCGCGAGCGAATTTATCCAACATGTTTCCAATTCCAATATCGAGGGTTTCCCCAAGCACACGGTATCGTCCGTCTAGATGGGCTATGACCTGCGTGTTACCGCCGGATACATAGAGAAGAATTGGGTCTTGACAACCGCATTGTTGCCGCCCAATTTCGATGTGCGCCACACAATGATTAACGCCAATCAGAGGGACATCCAATCTGCTTGAGATGCCTCGCGCAATGGCTGCACCGACACGGAGGCATGGTCCAAGCCCAGGTCCTTGTGAATACGCAACAGCAGTGATGTCTGCTGCTGTAAGTTGGTTCGCATCGAGCAGGGACGAAAACAAACCTGCGGCTGCATCTTTGTGGTGATCCGCTGCTTCACGGGGGTGAATACCACCTTCATCTGGTCGGACAGTGGCAGAACTGGCTGCCACTGGAGTTCCATTTGCATCAACCAACCCAAATGAAAGTGTATGTGCGGTGGATTCGATCCCCACTGTCCAACCCGTTGGCATGATTGGCGGACAGAGCCATTGTTCTTCAACCCTCAGCCACTCCGATACACCATGCGGACCGTTTTGCTCAACATGGGCCCACTCGCTCACCTCGCCGGTGATGGGGCACTCGTTGGCGCGTCCATGTCCGATTGTGATTCTTTGGTAAGCCCTGCTGGAAAGGGGATTGTCATAAATGCCGGAGTGATTGAATCTATTCAAGAATCATCGGAACTCGAAGAAGAATATGGCAGTGAAGGAAAGCATTCTGATGAACTCCGTGTGGTTTCACTTGGCGGTCACGCCGTCATTCCAGGTCTTGTCGATGGGCACAACCACCTCATTTGGGCGGGTGACCGATCAAACGAATTGACACTCAAGCTGCAAGGTATGTCATATCAAGAGATTGCTGCAATGGGCGGCGGCATTCAGCACACAGTTCACCAAACGGAACAGGCCAGTGATGAGCAATTGCTTCAGTTGGGTTACGAACGCATGCGCAGCGCGCTTCTTCATGGCACCACTCACATGGAAACCAAAAGCGGGTATGGACTGAGCACAAGCAGCGAACTTACCTTACTCCGTGTCGCTCACCAGCTCAGTCAAATGAGTCATTTACCGAGTATGGAGTTAACCTGGTTGGGCGCCCATGATACGCCTAAGGATCTGACAAGATCAGCCTACGTTGAACAGATACTGTCTGAACAACTTCCCTCAGTTATTGAACAAGGTTTTGCCCAAGCCGCAGATGTATTCTGCGAACCTGGGTGGTTCACTCCTGAAGAGAGTGAAGATATTTTGGTGGCGGCTCGGGATGGGGGACTCACACAACGTATGCATATTGACGAATTCACAAATGGTGGCGGTGGCGAACTCGCCGCTGACCTCAAGGTCGTAACAGCAGACCATGCCCATTACACTCCGAATGAAACGCGAATGAAAATGGAAGCGTCTGGTGTGAACACAGGGTTTTTGCCGGGCACCCCATACACAATGGGTGCAGCATGGCCATCATTTAATCAAGCTATACGGGATGAGTACCGTTGGTCGATTGCTACGGATTTCAATCCAAATTGCAACATTTTGAGTTTACCATTCATTGGTTCATTATTGGTTCACCGAAACAAAGTCGATCCTTTGGCAGCGTTGGTGGCCGCATCGCGAAACCCTTCAGAGACAACACCCCATCCAAGTGGATTGACGCATGGCCGAATCGAAGTTGGGGCTGTTGCAAATTTGAACGTCATCAATGGAGTCCAGTGGGAATCATGGTGCAATCAACCGGGGTCATCTCCGTTCAAGGCCACCATGTTGAATGGTGAATTACACTATCATTGAACTTATGAGAATACCCTTTCATAAAGTGATTAAAATTGAAGGTTCGTGGATGAGATGAGTTCAGAAATCAAGAAGGTCTTTGTTGAAACGGTGGTCTGTGCTGGCGCACCAGGGAAAGAAGCACGATTCATACGAATGCTTGAATCACGTCAGACGTACAAACGCCGGCAGGATGGGTGCCTCGCTGCATGGACTGGAACATCCATCGATGGTGCGGGAATGGTCTTGGTTCAGTCGGTCTTTGTCGACAACAAAGCTTGGAAGAGAATTTCCGACGATGTCATGAAGGCACTCGACTCAAAAGACGGAGGATTGGAATCAGTTTTGGCAGGACCACCATTGGTAGGTATGTTCGAAATTGATCCTGAGAAACTTCGTTTGCCACAATAAGCCAAATGTCACCAATCCGCGCACCCCTTCCTGTCGCATAATGTATGTTATACGACAAAGGTGGAATTTGGTTTGGCTGAATGAAAGATTTTTTTGACGCCAATGGAACGCAGTGGCCTGTTTTTGCTAATTGTGATGATAAGTTCGTCCAATAAATCAACATTTTCCCCTTCGAGGAGGGGGGTAAGAGGCGGAAAAGTACCATTTCCTCACAATCCCAAATATTTCCATCTGTCATGACGAAGCAACTAAGAAATGTTGACCACACGAACAACCGATACACATGGCAACGGTCGAAGGATTCTGTTTGAAGTGCAAGACGTACGGTCCAATCAAAGATGGTCAATTGATCAAAATGAAAAACGGGCGAACGCGTATGGCTGGTTTCTGTTCTGAAGCTGGCTGCACCGGCAAAATATCCAAAATCGTGTCTTGAATCAGACCAGTTCAACCGATGCGATTTAATACACCTGTTCGCAGGCCAATTTACCTAGGGGCTCGTGGTCTAGGGGTTATGACGTCGCCTTGACATGGCGAAGATCGAGAGTTCAATTCTCTCCGAGCCCACCATCCATCAACAATCTCAATATTTGATTAATTGATAATTTCACATGCATTTGTATTTGATAAAATTACCTTTGGAGAAGTTAGTGACTATTCTTCAATGTTACTGAGATCTTCAGGGTCTGGTAAATCAAGTTCATCCGGATCGACTCTTGAGAGCGGTGGTTCATCGACATCTTCCATTGTAAAGTCTGAGGAGCCCCCTTCCCAAGATACAAGATCTTCAGTTTCTTCAAACAACTCTTCCGGCGCCTCCTGTGAGCCGGAAAGCGAATATGCTGTTGGATCGATAGGCGCACGTTCCACTGGTGGCGTCGTTGTGTCAACAACTCGTTCTTCCATGTGGATGCCAGAATGGAATGTACCGCATTCACCACAACGCACGGTACCTTTTCGCTCAAGGCAGCCACATGCAGGGCAGGCTGCTAAGTCCGCGTACGTCCGCAGGGGGTCGGCTTCCACCGAATCACTCCACGAACATATCTTCCTGGTATCCGGTGATGATGTCGCCGGTATCATCTTCTTCGATGGTGACCGTTTCTTCATCATCATCGAATTCAATGATGGTGCCAAAGACTTCCTCATCCTCAAGACTCAAACCAATGTGAGAACCGATGTCGATATCATCATCGCCTTCGTCTTCGTCGTCACTTGCTTCTTCAGAGGAATCATCTTCCTCTTCTTCGCCATCAAGTTCGTCAGAATTGTAATCATCTTCCAATGCATCTTCCATTTCTTCCTCGATTGATTCAGACTCTTCGTCGTTGGATGCTTCTTCATCTGGATTTTCTTCTTCTGCATCGGCCTTGTCATCCTTGACTTCCTTCATTGCTTTTGCACGAGCTCGCCATGATTTCATAAGCACAAGGTGGGCGTAGAGGGACCCACAAAGGCCGCCAAATCCAAGCACTGCGAAGATGATGCCGTCCCAATACCAACCTGCAGGCATTGAAGAGGCGTCACCAGCCAAAGGTGTGAGTGAGTTCTTACAATCTCCGATTTGGTATTCAGGATCGCAATCATAAATGTCACCATTCACCAAACCATCAGCGCGAACTGTATCACCCATGTCGAGGGCGACAGGACCGCCAGTGCCGTCAACAGAGAGCGGCCCAATTCCGCCAAATGCGTTGAGCACAATCAAGGCAATGAACACGCCAAAGGTGAGGTGGAGAAGTGGCCAAACCACATCATTCCATTGCTTGCCCATCATCTTCTTTTGCATGTCAGTAGGGAATGGCTTGGCTTCCTTCTTCTTACTGATAACAGCACCGTCATCCGCTGCTTCATCTGCATCGTCGAGTGCTTCCAATGCTGAGATGAATTCGATCATGTCAATACTTCGATTGTTATCATCATCAACCTCAGATAGGAATTCTTCGATGTCATCTGAGGTAACTTCATCGTCGAGGAGGGTGGTAAGTGCGTTGGTGAGTTCCAATACATCGACGTCACCGCTGCCGTCCTTGTCCAAATCATTGAAGAATCGGTTTGGTGAAATCCCATCTTCATCCATTGCATCAGCAATTCGTCGAATGAGTGATTCCGGTTCTTCGGATTTTTCATCATCGAAGTCATCGCTTCCCGCTGTGGTATCGCCTTCCTCTTCAGACTCGTCGTCTTCGTCGGATGCTTCCTCCTCATCGAGAGGCTCTTCCTCTCCGTCGTCGGAGGTCGAATCAACATCTTCCTCCTCCAAATCTTCCTCCTCCAAATCTTCCTCTTCGGCTTCGAATGTTTCCTCTTCGACCTCATCATCGGACAAATCCTCTTCCTCAGTACTGTCCACTTCGACAGTGTCTTGGTCATCAGCGGGAATGTCTTCATCCTCCGCATCGTCAGAATCTTCCTCTTCGACTGATGCATTTTCTGGCAATGCTTCACCGGTGATGGTGGCATGGAGTTCATCAAGGTCGATCCGACCGTCGCCATCGGCGTCGATTGTTTCGATCAGCCGCTCAACTTGCGAGGGTGGCAGATCTGCAAGATTGAGGCTAAGAAGCCCAGTTTTCAATTCATTTGAATCAATTTGTCCATCTCCATCGGTGTCGAATTTTTGGAACAGCATTGGAATGGTAATGCCTGTGGTGGCAAGCCAATTACGGAGCACATCGACCACATCATCAGCGATGAAGACGGTACCGCAGTGTGAACATTTAGTTGAGTCAAGTGGGACCAGTCCGTGACATGCACCACACTCACCAAGCGCATCATCGGAGACTCCGGAAAAGGAAATGTTGCACTCTGGGCATTGCTCAGAATCCAATGGAATAACGGCTCGACAAGCACCACATTCTCCTGTAGCAACTTCTTCGGTCTTCTCTTCGGTCATGGACACACCTGTTTGCCCGACGACAACAATGGATATAATCATTCATAGTCTTTCAACGGTTACCCATACCAATGGAGGGCCTGTGGTGACAGTCGGTGAGGGGTTGGTTCTTGTGAAAGGACATCTTTTCAGCAAGGAGTTTGAGCATGATGCTCTGCTTTTAGAATGGCTCGATCGATACAGCCACTCCACCGACGAACATCTTGTCTATGTCTCACGTATGCCACATCGGCGACTTCTCAATCAAATCGATGTGACCAAGATTGAAACATACTGGATGACGCATCGAGCGGGCCAAGCTCACATCTCGCCGGATTTAGATCATCTTCACGCCCTTATTCAGTCGCGAATTAATCATCACCACGGCCTTATTGTGATTGAAGGACTCGAATGGCTTGTTTCACTTCATGGCGAAACAACCCTGCTCAACTTCATCAGGACGCTCCGAGATGATGTCCATCGTACTCAATGGAGCCTCCTTCTGCCAGTTGATGCCTTGGCATTCAACTCCATATGGCTCGCACGGTTCAAGCGCGAAGCCCCTGAACTCGTAACCCAAACGATGCCGAGTGAGCCAACTTCCAGTCCGATCGAAGAAGTGTTGGAGGTTTCTATTCCTCAAGTTGAAGCTACAGAAGAAGGCCTGCCACAACTCGTGATGCTCAATCGCTTGCCATCGAATGGATTCACCCGTTCACTTCTTCGAAAACGCATCCTTCAATGGCGACGCATGGGGCTTGATGTGTCTGAAGTTGAGCCTGCCCTCCACATGGATGACGATGATGCCTTTTCCTTGTATTCAAAAGTCGAGCAAAAAGTACGAATTGCTGTCGAACTCGAACGCGCCATTGAACACCACAAGTCGGCCTTCACTGCGAGTGAACTGACAACATCCAAATTTAGAATCCGTCAATTGACGGGACTGGAAGAAATTCGCACGATGATCGAATCAATTTAACGTGGAATCCGCCCTACTTCGGCTTCAATCCGCGCCAACCAAGCACCGTCAGATAGTTCGTGGGCAATATCAATGAGTTCTTTACTCGTGGTCCGATCGCCGTCGAGTGGTTTGGCGATGGTTCGAACTCGCTGCTTTAATGCAGCCACATACGGCGATGGCGACAACGGCTCAAATTCAAGGGCTTCACACGCCACGAACAGTTCACAAGCCAAGACTTCTGAAAAGCGCTGTGTAGCCTCTAATAGGTTCCAAGCAGCGGTCGCCCCCATGCTCACATGGTCTTCTTGTCCCGCTGATGTGCTGGTCGAGAAGGCAGCCCTCGGTGTTGCATGGCCATGGAGTTCTGCCAGCGATGCCCCTGCTACATATTGAACAATCATTAATCCTGATTCGAGACCAGAGTTTTTGGCTAAAAACGGGGGCAATTCACTGCGTGCTGGATCCAGCATTTGGTCGATTCTTCGTTCCGATATCGACCCAAGTTCAAACAATGCAGCGGCCATTGAATCTGCGGCCAACGCAATAACTTCGCCATGAAAGTTCCCTTGAGAAATCACTTCATGTGGACCTGGATTCTTCGGATCTGGGAAAATGAGAGGATTGTCTGTGGCGCTGTTTAACTCAATATTGAGTGTATCAGCCATCGACCAATAACGTTGTAACACGGCGCCGTGAACCTGTGGGGCGCAACGGAATGAATAGGCATCTTGGACGCGCTCACAATCAGCATGTGATGAAAGGATTGGTGAGTCTGCCATCAATGCACGGATGCGTTTTGCTACGAGGTTTTGGCCGGGGTGAGGGCGAGCATCATGCACCCTCAAATCGGACGGTTGAACACTTGCTTTTCGTGCTTCCATTGAGGTGCACAAGATGAGATCTGCCAATGGGAGAAGGGCGTTCAATTTTCGTTCAGCAAGCGTCAAAAATGACAGCATTTGGCTCGTACCATTGATGAGGCTCAACCCATCTTTTGCACGCAATTTTATACCGATTAAACCATGTTCTCGCAAAACGCTAGAAGTCGGCACCGGTTTGTCATCGGCATCGAGGACCATGCCTTCTCCAAGCAATGAGAGAGCCATATGAGAGAGTGGAGCTAAATCGCCGCTAGCGCCCAAACTTCCAATACGTGGGACAAACGGTACGATGTCATTATTGAGAAAGTCAACCAACTGCTTCAATACATCAGGGTGAACGCCCGAATGACCCTTGACGAGGGAATTAATCCGAACGGCCATCATTGCGCGTACAGAGGATCTCGACATTGCATCGCCCAGCCCAGTTGCATGAGAACGGACGAGGTTTGTCTGAAGTTGAGCCAAGTCATCGGGTGATATTCGCTGATGCACCAATGCCCCAAAGCCAGTGTTGATGCCATAGACAGTCTCGCCCCGTGCGAGAATACCATCGACAACATTCCGGGCAATCTGGACCTTCCCCCATGCATCTTCGGAAATCGACACATCTGCGTTATTGGTTGCGATCCTTTCAACTTCTGCTGGTGAAAGGGTCGATCCATCGAGGTTCACTGTCGGTCGCATCATTGCTCACCGTTCGTCAAGGCATTCAAAATAATTTCTTCATCTGCGTATTCTGGCAGGGTAATTGAGAGCTTTGGTTCTGCTTCCATCGCTCTTTTGATGGCGAAATTGGCCCCATCATTCCTTGCCCATGCACGCCGAGCTACGCCATTGTTGACATCCCAGTGGAGCATTGATTGAAGGCGCTGTTCACAAGCCTCACTTCCGTCAAGAAGCATCCCGAACCCACCATTCATAACTTGGCCCCATCCGACGCCACCGCCGTTGTGGAGGCTTACCCACGTGGCACCACGAAACGCATCGCCGACAAAATTCTGTACCGCCATATCCGCAGTCCACATCGAACCATCACGGATGTTTGCCGTTTCTCTGTAAGGGCTGTCTGTTCCTGACACATCATGGTGGTCTCGACCAAGCACAACTGGCCCTGAAATTTTTCCATCGGCAATTGCCTTATTCATGGCCGATGCGATTTTCCTTCTGCCTTCGTCATCTGCGTAAAGAATTCTGGCTTGGGAACCAACAACCATGTTGTTGGCTCCTGCTTCTCGTATCCATCGAATGTTGTCCTTCATCTGTTGCATGATTTCAGGGGGTGCTGTTTCCATCATCGATTCCAGAACCTCCCTGGCAATCCGATCTGTAATTTCCAAATCTTCCGGTTTTCCAGAGCAGCATACCCACCGATACGGTCCGAATCCGTAGTCAAAGCACATCGGCCCCATGATGTCTTCGACATAACTCGGGTATCTGAATGAACCATCTGTGTTCAATACATCAGCGCCGGCCCTACCGGCTTCAAGCAAGAATGCATTGCCATAATCCCAGAAGTACATGCCTTGCCGCGAAAGGGTATTCACTGCGTCAGCATGACGACGTAATGTCTTGCGGACTTCATCAGCAAATCGTTCTGGTTCATTCGAAAGCATTGCGGCGGATTCATCGTAGGAGAACCCTGCTGGGAAATACCCACCTTGGAAGGGGTTGTGAAGACTTGTCTGATCAGAACCGAGATCAACACGAACGTTTCGTTCGACGAGGCGTTCCCACAAATCCACAATGTTGCCAATGAATCCGATTGACACGGCCTCCTTCTGTTCTGCAACTTCGACCATCCGGTCAATGGCTCGATCGATGTCGTCAGTCACTTCCGATAACCAACCCTGCTCGTGTCGTTTGTATGCAGCATGAGCGTTTGATTCTGCTACGATGCACGAGGCACCTGCGATGACGGCCGCTTTCGCCTGTGCGCCCGACATGCCGCCGAGGCCAGAGGTGACAAAAGTCACGCCACCCAACCCTTCGTCTCCTGAGAGACCCAAGTGAGCTCGGGCCGCATTCAGCAGCGTGATTGTGGTTCCGTGGACAATTCCTTGTGGCCCAATGTACATGTAAGAGCCTGCTGTCATTTGCCCATATTGTGTCACTCCAAGGGCATTGAGGCGCTCGTAATTATCAGGCGTTGATTCACTTGGAATCATCATGCCATTTGTGACGACGACACGAGGTGCGTTGATGTTTGAGGGGAAGAGACCCATTGGATGACCAGAATACATGACAAGGGTTTGATCGTTTTCCATTTCCGAGAGGTATTTCATCGTCAAGCGATACTGGGCCCAGTTTTGGAATACGGCACCATTCCCACCATAGGTGATGAGTTCATGCGGGAATTGTGCGACTGCGGGGTCGAGATTGTTTTGAATCATCAGCATGATGGCCGCTGCCTCGGGAATCTTGGCAGGGTATTCATCGATGGGATGAGCCTTCATCTCATATTCTGTAGGCCGGTACCTCCACATAACAATGCGTCCAAATGAATTTAATTCATCTGCAAATTCCTTGGCGAGCAATGTGTGATTTTTTTTATCAAAATACCTGAGTGCATTTCGCAAGGCCAGTTGCTTCTCTTTCGGCGTCAAAACCTGCCTGCGTTTTGGTGCATGGTCAACACTTGCGTCCATGCCTGGGTGCTGCGGCATGTCATGTGGAATGCCTTCGGCGAGGTGGATCCTCAAACCGTTCATCTCAGCGCCCATGCTGATGCGAAATGTCGCTCATCCTTGAGCGTTCGTATTGTCGTCTACTGTACTGTGGACTTGACCGCGTCTGGGCGCCATAGGGTGAAGAAGAGTCCAGATGCAATCATTATGATTGAAAAGATGATGAATCCTTGTTGGAGGTTGAAGAATTCATTCTCCAAAAGATAGCCTGCAACTGCACTTGACACGGAGAATGCGACCGACATCATCAGCATGTCCATCGAAAAGACGCGTCCACGGATTTCATCTTCGACCCATTGCTGTGTGAGGATGGTTGAGAGAACCCAATTTGCGCCGCTCGCAGAGTGGGCAAGGATCACCAGCCCAATGGTAAGGTAGAGGTTGAATCCAAGGGTCCATCCGACGAGAAAATAAAACACTCCAGATAAAGATACGAGAAGTCCCACGAGAACCGGCCATCGTTTTTCATCCACGAAATACCGCCGCGATACAATTGGCCCGATGCCGGTGCCAATTCCACGGGCGAAAAAGAAAATTCCGAAACCAAAGGCCATACCAAATCCATCGATGTCCGAACCGGCTACGAGAAGGAAGACACCTGCTAAACCACCACCAGCGACATTCCAAGAGGACTTTGCAAACACAATCCGAAGCAATCGTTTCTCTCCGAAGATTCGCGTCCATCCTTTGCGGATGTTCTTGAACGTCGTGGAGAACAAGGGGCCTTTCAAGTCATCTTCGACGGTTTGAGGAATGGTGAGTTTCCGCAATAAGATTGCACTAATGGCAAACGTAAATGCATCGATGATGAAGGCGGCATCTGTTCCTTGAAATTCCACGACCACCCCACCAAGCATGGCGCCAGTGCACAATGCTGTGGACCAACTTGCTGCATCCAGTGCGTTCGCAGTGGCAAGATCTTTTTCAGGAACGATGTTTGGCAGAGCAGCGCGTTCAGCAGTCACGTACATGCCATGAAGAATCATCATTAATCCGGTGAGAACATAGATCCACACAATGTCTTCAGCACCCCTGATAAGAAGAAAACTCAACGCCAAAACAACTTGGGCCCAGTTCGTCCAAACCATGATGCTTTTTCGGTTGTATCGGTCTGCGAGTAAGCCTCCAAATGGTTGGAACACAGCAAAGCACAACATCCGAATGGTGAACAATAAGCCCAGTAAAAATTCAGATTCTGTGTTTTCATAAATAATCAAAAACAGTGCAATGGTGTTGAACCATTCACCAAGCATCGAGATGACTGAGGCCGCCCACAACCGCCTAAATGGGGCGTTGGTGCGGAGAAGTTCGAGGTACCCTATTTGGTTCATTCTTCCTCGGGCTCCGAATCCGATGTCATTTGCGAATCAATCGATACAATCACCCATTTTGAGGTTGGTGTGTTGGATTCGGCAGCCGTGGAATTAAGGGGTACGAGGCTGTTTGATTCTGGGAAGTAGGTGGCAATGTTTCCTCGCGGAATGTCATAAGCGACAAGTTGCCATTGCTCGGATGTGCGTGTTTCGCCTTCGAAGTGACTTGTCAATTGAACAACATGTCGATTTTTCCAACCACGTTCCGCCATGTCATTCGCATTCATCATGACGACTCTGCGGTTTCCGTGGATGCCACGGTACCGGTCATGAACGTCATAGATGGTCGTGTTGTACTGATCGTGCGATCGGATGGTCATCATGACATACTTGTCATCATCCAGTAAGACGTCCGGGAGTGCGTGGACCGTGAACTGGGCCTTGCCATCCTTCGTGGCAAAGCTTCGAGTGTCTCTTGGCGGATTTGGTAAGGCAAAGCCGTTTTCTTGTCGCACCCGTACATTGTAATCGTCAAAGCCGTGGAGTGATTTTTCCATTAAATCCCTTATTCCATCGTAATTTTCTACAAGTCCTTCCCAATCCAAATGCGAATTTTCGAGGCTTGCTCGTGCGAGTCGTGCAACGATATCAGGTTCACTCAGCAGAGTTGGCGAAGCGGGTTTGAGGGTTCCAGTTGAGGTGTGAACAACACCCATGGAATTCTCGACCGTCACAAATTGGTTGCCAGAGGATTGCACATCGCGCTCAGTCCGTCCTAAGCAAGGAAGGATCAAGGCCGTTTTTCCTGTAACGAGATGGGATCGATTCAACTTCGTGGAGACTTGAACTGTCAGGCCGATGTTTCTCAGCCCTTCAGCCGTGGCATTTGTATCAGGTGTAGCTGAGAGGAAATTCCCGCCCATGCAGAAGAAAACTCCAACCTTCCCGTCATTCATAGCGCGGATTGCGTTGACCACATCGTAGCCGTGCTCACGAGGCATGGTAAATCCTAATCCTTGTTCCATTCGATCGAGGAACACATCAGTAGGCGCTTCCCAAATTCCGACGGTGCGGTCGCCTTGGACATTGGAATGGCCTCGGACGGGACAAAACCCGGCACCGGGGCGGCCCACATGACCTCCGAGAAGGAGAAGGTTGACAACTTCTTGAATAACAGCCACTCCATTCGGTTGTTGAGTCAAACCCATGGCCCAACACGCAATGGTTGCTTTGGATTTTCCTAGAATCGTGCCAATCTTGACAATCGTCTCTTTGTCAATGCCAGAATCTCGAACAATGTCTCTCCAATCCGCATCCTGTGCCGAAGCGACCATTGCATCGTACCCAGTTGTTGAAGATTGGATGAACGCTTTATCCAACACACCGTATTCCAAATGAGTCTTGATGAATCCCTTGAACAATGCTGCATCGCCACCAATTTTTACTTGGATGTGGTGATCTGAGAGTTGAGTGGTCTTGAGGTTGAGTTTCATGTAGTCCTGTGGATGCTTGAAACGTTGCAATCCACTTTCTGGCAGGGGGTTAATGTGAATGACTGTCGCGCCTTTGTGCTTCGCATCTCGCAATGCAGTTAACATTCGCGGATGGTTCGTACCGGGATTTTGCCCAATGACAAGAATAACGTTGGCATGATTGAAATCATCGAGTGTGACAGTCCCTTTCCCAATGCCGATGGTTTGGCCGAGACCTTTGCCGCTTGATTCATGGCACATGTTGGAACAGTCTGGCATGTTGTTTGTTCCTAACGCCCTGACATAGGCTTGGTAGAGGAATGCTGCCTCGTTGGAGGTGCGCCCCGATGTATAAAACACAGCTTCATCGACAGAATCCAAGTTGTGTATGGCATCCGCAACGGTCTCAAAGGCTTCATCCCAAGAAAGGGGCTGATAGTGACTTTCATTCTCTCTCAAAATCATTGGATGAGCGATTCTTCCTTGCTTGTTGAGCCAATGGTCGGTCTGTTCTGCGAGGGATTGGATGCTATGTTTGGCAAAGAACGCCGGGTGAACAGTGGCTTTCATTGCTTCATCTGCAACGGCTTTAGCCCCATTTTCACAGAATTCGAAAGGCGTTCGATGATCGGGATCGGGCCATGCACAACCAGGGCAATCAAATCCAGCTTTTTGGTTGACCATGGTCAATGTTTTGACCGTTTTCACAAGTCCCATTTTTTTTATTCCATGTTTCATGGATGACACTGCGGCAGGAATTCCTGCTGCCGAATGTTTTGGCTTCTTCAATCGTAGATTGTGCGGGTCGTCGGGAGTTTCTGCTGAAAACGTCTCCCTCATGACTATGCCTCAAGTCCAACGGGACGCCTTTGGTTCTCAAGGCTTGTCCTCTAAATCGTCGCCTAGAATGCCAATTGCTACGCAACCCGTTGGCTTCACAAAGCTGTAAATTCTCATGCCGAGACTTCGCGCAGCATCTGCAGCAAGTGTCGAGCACGCGCCCCTGCATGCAAGGGTGCCAATGCCAGCCCGTGCCGCTTTTGCCACAATATCCCAGCCGCAACGACCGGAAAGAAGGAGGATCGCGTCATCTGGGATGCCTTCTGCAAGCGTGGCAAGGCCGACCGATTTGTCAACGGCGTTGTGTCGCCCTATATCCTCGGCCACATGTTGAACTTCGCCACCAATGAAGTACAATGCTGCACCATGCATGCCGCCTGTTTTTGCAAAACCGTCTTGCAGTTTGCTCATTTGCATGAACGCCTCGTTGAGATCAGTCAATGTAACCATTCGGTGTTCCTTACCATATCCGGGCAAAGTGTCAATCAGCGAATCCAATCCAGAGGAGTCGCATGCTCCACATGAGGAGGTGACCATACGCGTGCGATCATGTTCTAAATTTGGCATCCTGACCTCCAAATCGTATGTTATGTCATAGCCGCCTGCGAGCGTCGATTTAACCGAGAAAGTTGGCGTTCCTTCAATGGCGTACCCCTCACATAGACAATGGCCAATAAACAGGGCGTCAAGATGGGATGGGGTCCCCAGCAGTGTGACAAACGTTCCATTGGCGTCATTCAGACGAAGAAGGGTTTCTGTTGCGAGGTGATCCGCTTCAACCGTACGAGCTGATTGTGACACTCTTTGAATCCCGGTTGGACGGTACAAATCCTTCACGCTGATTCCTCCCCCGACTTTAGATGGCCAAGGTCAAAGAATTCAAATTGAAGGTCAACTAATTCAGCACTCGAAGTTGCAGCGGCGTAGGCTTCGAGTGGTTCTTTATTCAATTCGAAAAAACGCTCACCCCATCGGAAGGCGCCGAGTACTTCGTGTGCCTGCTCGACACGCCCGAGCAGAAAGAGAACAGTCGCGAGTGCTTCTGCCGTGGTAAGGCGTCCAGGTTTCCCCCAATTTACGGGGTTTGCAGCGAGGAGCAAGGGGAGCATTCGAGGTTGCAGTCTCGTCCGTTTCATGACTTGCTCCACACTTGATTCAATGTGTGCCCAACTGCAATCGAGACCAACGATGGCCCCGCCTCGTTCAAGAATGAGGTCGTGATCTTCTGGGCCAAACACCTTGCCGCACAATGGCTCTAAGATAATGCCACGTCTAGGAAGAGTGTTTATTTTTTTGTGAAGGCGGAGGTTGCCACGTTTGTTTGCAAGCACTGCCGTGTTCTTCTTTGGATCATCTTGAGCCAACCAAAGGGCATGAACGTCTGCTTCTTTCACGTGAATCACTTGGGGTCGTTGAAGTAATCGCCAAGCGTCATGCCACGGCTCGAACTTCGATCAATTCGTGTGGTCGTTTCTTCCGCAGCAAGGACCCACAAAGAAATACCTAGAACACGTTCGAATTTTTTCAGAACTCCATCAGTTGGGCGCTTTCCAGATTCAGCGGCTTTGATGATGTTGACTGTTTCAGCCATGCGCTTGCCGAGCGTTGCATGGTTCCAACCCTTTGCCTTTCGAGCATTCGTAATCCGCTTTCCGAAATCAGCAGCCAGCTCCTTTTCTGTTTTGAGCATGATGTCTTTGCCCTTTTTGCCTTTAGCGGCGTAAGCAGAAGTGTGAGGAGGGCGTGAATGCATCGATTGGGCCTTTGCAAGGCCTGGTGCCGTTTCCTTTGGCCCAAGATTCATTTTCTCAATGCAGCGTCCACAGGCAGCAACTTCTGTTTTTCCAGTCTTGACCCGCTTAACACCCACTTTCATTGCGCCACATAGTTCACAATCAGCCATAAAAATCAGTCCGTACCTTGTGGTTACGACGACATCCTTTGAAGGCTTCGTTGAATGATGTTGCAAGTAATATGGCCCTTGACTTCTTAAACAGTCGCCGATTAGCAAAAATGATTGCTATGGGCACGGATGTTGAACAAAACGCACCATCGAGGGTCATGCCCCAAGAGGACGATCTGAAAAACCTCGAAGATGCATACGCGCAATTACAAGATCAAGCCCAGAACTTGATCAATGAGCGGTCACAGATGGAAACTGACATTCGTAATCTAAAAAAGAGGGCGCAGCGACTTGATGACGAAGTAAGACTCCTAAGGGCTCCACCGCTGATTATCGGCCATCTCCAAGATGTTCTCGACGATCGAACCGCTATCGTTCGGTCATCGAATGGAACTGTGTTTCAAGTCTCACTTAATCAACGCCTCGAACCAAAAACGCTGAAACCGGGAACCCGGGTTGCACTGAATCAAGATACACTCGCCGTGATTGAAGTGCTTCATGATGCATGGGATCCGATGGTAAGCGGCGCTGAAATGGTCACGAAGCCCGATATTTCATACGATGCAGTTGCCGGGCTTGATGAACAAGTGGAAACCGTTCGAGAGGCAATCGAACTCCCACTGACATCGCCTGAACTCTTCCGTAAGGTCGGGATTACACCGCCAAAGGGCATTCTCCTCGTAGGGCCACCCGGTTGTGGAAAAACCCTCCTCGCAAAAGCCGTAGCCAACCAAACAGATGCGACGTTTATCCGCATGGTTGGTAGCGAACTTGCGCAAAAGTACATCGGCGAAGGTGGTCGAATGGTAAGAGAACTCTTCTCACTGGCAAAGGACAAATCGCCTGCAATTATCTTCCTCGACGAAATTGATGCTATTGGAGCAAAGCGCTTGGACGGATCGACGAGCGGTGACCGTGAAGTCCAACGCACATTGATGCAACTGCTCGCGGAACTCGACGGGTTTGATGCATTGGAGGATGTGAAAATCATTGCAGCCACAAACCGGCCAGATATCCTCGATGATGCCCTGCTCCGACCAGGCAGATTTGATCGCATCATCACGATACCTTTGCCGGATGAGAAGGCGCGCAAAGCCATTTTGGCCCTCCACATTTCAAACATGTCAACCAAGCGGGTGAAATTGCAAAAAATTGTGGAAAAGACCGAGGGGTACTCCGGTGCAGAATTAAAAGCAACGTGTGTCGAAGCTGGTATGATTGCCATTCGGGACAAGCGAACTTCGGTTACTAATGAGGACCTCATGCTCGCAGTGACTCGTCTAAATGAAAAGAAGTCGACTGCTGGAAAGACCTCGACACCAGATCGACTCTACAGTTGATCGGACAAGCGGCACTGTCAACATTCAAAGTCCGAGTGGGACGAACAGGGTTCATGGACCGGATCGTCGAGTGCGTGCCAAACATCTCCGAAGGTCGAGATGAAGAAAAAATTCACCGAATTGTCAAAGCAGCCTCCGACATAGGCGGGTGTGCTGTTCTAGGCGTTGAACCCGATTCTGATTACAATCGGACGGTGATCACCATTGCAGGCTCACCTGAACGCGTTGCACAAGCAGCATTTGCCCTCGTCCGTGCCGCTGTGGAGGAAATCGACATGCGCGAGCACTCCGGTGAACACCCTCGCCTCGGCGCAGTTGACGTGTGTCCATTCATTCCGCTTCAAGGCGTGTCGATGGAGGAATGTGCGCTACTGGCGCATGGCTTAGCAGAGAAAGTGGCTTCTGAGTGTTTGGTTCCGACCTTCCTCTACGGGCATGCTGCACAGCACGAAGAAAAGAAACTCCTTTCGACCATTCGGAAGGGTGAGTATGAAGGCTTGGAAGCACGACTGAGTGGCGGTGAAACGATGCACAGCGAATCAACGCGATCGCCTGACTTTGGCCCCACCACATGGAGTGAACAGACTGCGAAGGCAGGTGGTTTGACGTTCGGCGCACGTGAGATCCTTGTCGCTTACAACGTGAATTTTGATGAAAAGGATGCAATTGTTGCCAAGAAGGCTGGTTCGCTGATACGATCAACTGGAAGATTGGTTAAACAAAATGATGGAAGGCGAATGCGATTGCCCGGAATGTTGCCGATGGTTCAGGGCATGGGCGTTATGCTCGAATCTCATGGCATCAGCCAGGTTTCCATGAACCTGAGAGACGTTACTGTCTGTCCAATGCATGTGGCATTTGAGGCTTGCAAGAGCGTTGCAGCCGATCATGGAATCAATACACCGGGAAGTGAACTTGTTGGTCTAGTGCCACTCTCTGCAATCTTAGAAGCAGGAAAATGGTATGCTGAAGAAGGACAGATGGATGAAGATTCATTGGTTCAAGCCGCTATTCAAGGCCTCGGCCTCGACCAATTGGGGCCATTTGAACCACATCAACGAATTATTGAGTATGCATTGCAAGGAGCGTTGGAACAATGAATTGGATGGAAATGACACTTGTAGACTTCCAAAGTGCGCTTGCCTCGAAGAAAGCAACGCCTGGCGGTGGCACTGCCGCTGCAGTTGCACTTGGCCAGGCCGCAGGGTTGACTGAGATGGTATGTTCGTTAACGCTTGGTTCGGAAAAATGGTCGGATGGTTGGCAGGCTGCCGAAATCGCACGTTTGGTCGCAGCAGAGGTGCTCTTGGACGCAGGAAGGTTGGCAAATGAGGACAGTGCGGCGTTTGACTCAGTCGTTGCAGCCTTCCGAATGCCAAAGGAAAATGAGGATGAAAAGCTCCTCCGTAGGGACGCGATTCGCCAAGGCACATTACATGCTGCAAAGGTGCCACTTGAAACTGCAAAAAAGGGAATGGATTTGCTCCAAACTCTTGAGCAACTCGCTGCCAAGGGGAACGGAAACGCGGCGTCGGATGTTGGCGTAGCGTCTCTTTTGGCAAGTGCTGCTGTCAAGGGTGCTTTGTTCAATGTCGAAATCAACATTTCATCGCTGCCACCTGAGATGGCATCCGGTGTCATTGAGGAAAGTCGTGGCATGCGTGAGGCATGCAGCCAAGTGGCGAGGGGCATCATGCATGCTGTGCATGATCGGATTCAATCTTGATCAACGAACTTGAGCACCTGTCGTTATGTCGCCATCAATGGTTATGAGGCGAACATTGTCGTTCCCATCGTCTGCAGCGAGCATCATGCCTTCTGATACGACGCCACGAAGTGGTCGAGGCTTCAAGTTGGCGACAAAGACAACTGATTTCCCCATCATTTCTTCGGGAGCGTAGAACGCTTTCAGACCTGCGCAAATCGTGCGTCCTTTCTCAGAACCATCGTCGATGGTGACGACATAAAGGCGATCTGCATTGGGGTGGTCTTCCACAGATGTGATTTTGCCCACGCGCAGATCGACTTTCATAAATGTGTCAAATTCAAGATAGGTTGTTCCTTCAGGTGCTTCTGGCATTTTTTTGTCTCCTTTGCTGTTGTGCTTCTTCTTCTTTCCACCCTTTACTGTACATGCGTGCATACGCGTTTGTGAGTGTACATGAACGCGTCCATGCATGTGTTGCCATGTGGGTGTGTGTGTACATGTACATGTATATGTACTTATATGTGTACACATGT
>OCRI01000071.1_pt1 | contig 31596 bp, 22 predicted proteins | sample 1534641 | NCBI WGS metagenome assembly OCRI01 (sample SAMEA3275473, study PRJEB22092) | marine metagenome | reverse complement strand
TAGCGCAGGAAATTGCGTACCGTTCAATGCAGCGATCATAAGCGTTGGATGTCGGCTTTCATCGTCTTGATTATAGTAGGACAAAAATTGCATTTTGAACATCATGCCATCCACTTCGATGACGTACACACCGTCGTTTGGTTGAACTCGGTGTTCTGCTAAGTCGTAGGTGTACCATTCCAAACGATCTTCTGTTTGGTTGGACAAACTTGTGCTGTTGTGCTCGAACAACTCTTGGAACGACGCGTCCTCAACAAAGGCCCATCGCACATTGTCTGCCAGGAACGCGTCAGTTTTGGAGAAGCGGATGGTCGAATTTTGTTCATCGGAGTGCCTCTGACCTGGGAGGTCGAGGTGCGTGAATGATTCTTCATCCGTCGCATCAATTTCAGTCGTGAACGTCGCACCGTCTGCACCCAAAGAGGCTTTGACCAGCGCCGAGTCGTCAACTTGAGTGGATTGACTTCCAAACGAACAGGTGTACGTTTGCTCTGATGTGGCTATGGACAACTGCAATGAGGACCATGCCAAGTCTTCTGCCCCTGAATCGAACGACAGAACAACCAGCGAATCGTCATTTGCACCAGTGGCGTTTTCGCCCGTGTTGCTCACGAGGATCGTGTTGTCTGTACCGAGATCCGTCTCATAAGAGACGACCAGAAAGGTCCAGCCTGCCGCTACTGCGAGCACAAGGCACGTTGTAACGGCAAGCAGACGCTTCACGTTCATTGGTATCCCGCTCATTGCTTCTTACGGCGCTGACTGATAAGAACTGCACCCAACAAAGCGACAACGAGCGTTGTCGCCATGAAGCCAGGTGTGTTTTCATCATCATCCATGCTGTCAACCGGTGCCGCAGGTTCCTCAACGACGGTATCTCCGCCGGTTCCGACGATCACCTTTCCGTACATGCCCACGGCCATGTGTGGCTCACAAGCATAGTAGAAGGTGCTGTCATCTTCGGTGAAGGTGTAGCGGAAGTCCACTGTAACAGCAGCTGCTCCTGAGGTGATTCCATCTTGTGTGTAGGTTGTGGATTCCTCTCCGTCAACTTGACGCACGTTGTGGGCCATGCTTGAGTCGGTCCATTGCCAGCAGACGGTGTCGCCAACTGCGATGGTCACGGTTGCTGGTGAATACTTCAATCCGCTTGGTGCGATGCCAACGGTTGCGTCACAATCAGGGAGCACTGGCTCGTCTGCTGGAGGCAACAAGACCTGGTCGATCACGTGGATGACGCCATTGGAGGCTGGAACATCGGCCAGCGTGACGTTGGCCATTTGCTCGCCAACCATCACCGAAGTGCCGACGACATGAATCATGAGATCGTCGCCGTTTGCTGCGCTGACGGTGGTCATGCCTTCTGTGAGGTCGGATGACATTGTGGTTCCAGCAACAACGTGGTAGAGCAGAATGTCTGCGAGAACTGCAATCTCCTCCGGTGTGTCGAAGGAGGCCAAATCGATGCCTGCTGCGGCGAACGCTTCATCGGTTGGGGCGAACACTGTGTATTCGTCCGTTCCGCTCAGGGTTGCCACGAGCTCTGCGGTGCCAAGAGCAGCGACCAACGAGGAGTGAATGGTGGTTGCACCTGCTGTCATTGCGATGCTCACTGCTGGCGTCCACATGTATGCGGCGCACTCCGCTTCGCTCACTGTCGAGACCGCGTGGGTCACAGTGTTGTAGCAACCGGTGATGGTTTGACCCTGCATCGAGTAGTTCTCGAGGTACATGTAAGAGTTGCACTCAACATTTGTAGCACCTGCAACAATGGTGTGAGACACCATGTTGTAGCAAATGTCACCCGGTGGTGGGGTGAGCACTTGATCAATCACATGGATGATGCCATTGGTGGTTGACACATCAGCTCCGGTTACGGTTGCGGTTCCAACGCTGACTGCCCCTTCGGCACTCACAGCAAATGTGGCCTTGTCGCCGTTGACCATGGTCACGGAAAGGCCGTCAGTCACTGCGGCAGCTGGAACGGCTCCTGCATACACGTGATAGAGGAGAATGTCCACGAGGGTTGCGTTTTCTTCATCGGTGTCAAAGGTGGTGAGATCAATGCCTGCGGCTTCGAACGCAGCATCAGTTGGGGCAAAGACCGTGAATGGGCCTTCACCTTGGAGGGTTTCAACGAGGCCTGCTTGAGCGAGTGCTGCAACCAAAGCGGTGTGGACCCCTGTGGATTGGGCTGTTTCAGGAATGTTCAACGTTGGTTCTTCAGGGACAACTGGGGGCATGAGGACAGTGTCAATCACGTGGATGACACCGTTGGAGGCCGCTACATCTGCGGAGGTGACCTTTGCGGTTCCGACCGTGACGATGCCATCAGCGACAGTGAACGAGAGTTCTGCTCCGTTGACGGTGGTTGCTGTCAACCCGTCAGTTACATCGGCTGCTGCTACTGCGGTTGGGAGAACGTGGTATGTGAGGATGTCAGCAAGGGTTTGGTTGTCTTCATCGGTCGTGAAGTCTGCCAAATTGATTCCTGCATTGGTGAATGCCTCGTCAGTGGGTGCGAACACAGTGAATGGACCCTCGCTCTGCAACGTTTCGAGAAGCCCTGCTTGAATGACTGCGGCAACGAGGGATTCGTGCTCTCCGGTGCTTTGAGCAACGGTTGGGATGTCACCAGGTCCTGCTGGGACAGGCGGTGTGAGGACAGTGTCGATCGCGTGGATGACACCGTTGCTTGCGGTCACGTCGGCGATGGTTACGGTTGCGCCTTCGATTGAGACGGTACCATCAGCGACAGTGAAGGTGGCGTCGTCTCCGTTGTACATGGTGATGGTGAGACCGTCGGTCACATCTGCGGATGCGACTGCTGCGCCTTCGTACACGTGGTAGAGGAGAATGTTGGTGAGGGTCTGGATTTCTTCCTCAGTGTCGAAGTCGGCAACAACGATGCCTGCTGCTTCAAATGCCTCATCGGTTGGAGCAAACACCGTGAACGGGCCAGCGCCTTGGAGGGCACCGACGAGGTTGGCTTGGGTCAGGGCTTCCACGAGGGTGTCGTGAACGCCTGTCGCTTGAGCGTTTTCGGGTATGTCTTGTGTCTCATCAGCCGCTGCATTGAGAGGCATTGTGGACATTATTAGGCTGGCGAGTATGAGTGTAGCAAGTGCTCTCTTCATGGAGTCCTTCCGTGCAGGTGGGGAATATAAAGGACTGTTAATTTCCACACTCAGAACGGGGAGCGATACTCATCAACATCAGCAGATATTCGCAGAAGCTGGTTGTATTTTGCCACTCGGTCAGACCGTGCAGGCGCACCGGTTTTGATCTGGCCCGCTCGCGTTCCAACGGCAAGGTCTGCAATCGTAACATCTTCTGTCTCGCCGCTTCTGTGAGAAATGACGTTGTTAAATCCGTGAGATGAAGCAAGATCCATTGCTTCGAGGGTTTCAGTTACCGTTCCAACTTGATTGAGTTTGACAAGCATGGCATTCGCAGCGCCGATCTCGATGCCTTGAGCAAGTCGCTCTGATTGAGTGACAAACAAATCATCGCCAACCGTCTGGACTCTGTGGCCTTCACGTTTAGTGAATTGAGCCCAGCCCTTCCAATCGTCTTCACCAAACCCGTCCTCTATGGACAGAATAGGATACGCATCGAGCCAAGACGAATACACATCCGCCAAATCTTCGCTAGACAGGACCTTCCCATCCATGTGATATCCATCTTCGTGGTGGAATTCTGTGGCTGCAACATCGAGTGCGATGCCCATTTGCTCGGTGGAGTAGCCTGCTGCTTCAATGGCGCGGACCATGTACTTCAGGCCCTCTTCGTTGGCTGGAAGATTTGGTGCAAAGCCGCCTTCATCGCCAACTCCGCCCAGAAGCCCGTCAGATTTGAGTTCCTTCTTGAGCGCATGGTATGTTTCAACGCCTGCTCGCAGCCCCTCTTCAAAGGTGTCAAAACCGTGTGGCATGACCATAAATTCCTGAACATCAACGTTTGATGCAGCGTGGGCACCGCCGTTGAGAATATTGAGCATAGGCACTGGCATCAATCCGCCAGCGACACCGCCGATGTACTTCCAAAGCGGCAATTCATGAACCGCTGCGCCTGCATGAAGGCATGACAGGGATGCACCGAGCATGGCATTAGCGCCGAGGTTTGCTTTGTTTGGTGTTCCATCCAGTTCGATCATGACTTCATCAATGACTCGTTGCTCATCCACAGGAAGACCGACAAGAGCTTCCTCTATGCGGTCTGTGATGTTGTCAACGGCAGATTGTACGCCTTTTCCAAGGTAGCGTGTGGCGTCGCCGTCCCTCATTTCTAAAGCCTCATAGGCTCCTGTGGAAGCACCGGAAGGAACCGCTGCTCGGCCAAGCAAAACACCGTCGACGAAGCAATCCACTTCGACGGTTGGGTTTCCGCGGCTATCAAGAATCATTCGAGCATCAAGACCTGTGATGTGTCCGGACATTGGCTTCCCCGAACCTTGCCAAACGAAGACAACCTTTGAATCAAGCGGAACATGAACAGGGCGATAGTTTCGGATTTTCTTGGACTGTGGCCAATATTGGCGAAAGAAGAGTTTTTACCCTCGGTCCCATTTGCATCAAAACCCAATTTTTTTAAAACGGTGCAATTGGCCTTTATTAGCCCCTAAAATCTGATTTTTTTTCCGCATGGAGGGGAAAGAGCAGGTTTGATATACTCAAAGCGGAAGGGCGCGACATGCCTCGTGTTGCTGAAATCGATCGTGCCATCCTCGCCCAACTCAGAAAGAACGGAAGGATGTCCTATGTCGATTTGGCCCGAGAGGTCAGCGCATCAGAGCGAACCGTCCGCACCCACGTGCGCAAAATGGAGGAAGAGGGGACCATTCGAGGCTACACCGTGCGAGAAGGTGGCGTTGGACTCACTGCATTGGTTCGAATCAAGGTTTCACCCGGTGCAGAAATCGGTTCTTTCGCATCTGAAGTGACAGGTTGGGATGGCATCGAGATCATCTACGAAGTGTCTGGTGACGCCGATTTGGTCGCCCTGGTCCACGTTGATGACACCATGTCATTGCGAACGCTCCTTGACAAAATGTGGCTCGCAGCCCCAAATGAAATCGCTTCAACAACCACCGAATTGGTGCTTGAGCAATACTGAGTTATTCCTCTTCTGCCGGTGGCGTCTCCACCTTTGGCTTGTCACTCGGCGCAGGCAATCCATAATCGATACCGCAACTGCGACAAACCATTTTGTCGTCCCAATCGCACTGCCGCCTGCAACCACTCATCGACTCACCACTTCACGCCTTCCACTTCACCGAACAACCGATGGATTCAGTGTGCTCGATGGCAGGAGTCTGGCCAGACAACATGGCCTCTGCCGCGTCCTTGAGCTCGGTTGCTGTCACCTTGGTTGGATCCCTTGGAGCGTCATCCATACGCCCCTTGTAGACCAAGCGGTTGTTGGCGTCGAAGAGGAAAAACTCCGGCGTTCGCTTTGCCCCGTAAGCATGAGCGATTTCTTGTGTCTCGTCGTGCAGGTAAGCATAGCCCATGGATAAGGCTCGCTTTTCCATGTGTTCGAACGAATCGTTTGGGTAGACCACTGGATCATTTGAGTTAATACCAACAAAACCAATGCCTGCTTGGTTGCACCATGAGGCCATCGATTCCATTCGTTCAATGCTGGCAATAACATACGGGCAATGGTTGCACTCGAAGACAACAACCGTCCCTTTCTGCCCAGCAGATTGTTCAAAATTCATCGTCTGTTCGCCAACAGTGGCGTTGGCATTGGTCAATTCAAAGGCCGGTGCTATCTGTCCAATGGAGAGGGTCATGGGCCAACGAGGAGACCACCCCTCAAAACAACTTGTATGGCTTCTTTGCCGGTATCACGACTAAGTAGTATGCAATTTGATTTTCAACCATGCAACCGCAAATGCAAGGTATGCCAATGGACGGTTTTTTGGATGCTATCATTTTTGGCCCCGAACTCTCAGACCCGGCGTGGATCAGTTTTGCTCTTAACCTTGGTTTGTTTCTTCCAATACTATGCGTTATCTTCCGAAGATTGCATGACCATAGTAAATCTGGTTGGAATGTCCTTTGGGTTCTCACCGGAATTGGGACTTTTTACATTCTTTACCTCATGATTGTTGATGGTGAGGCCCATGACAACGCATACGGCGCTGTTCCAACCAACACCCTTTGATTGGAATAGAGCGCCCAAGCGTTCAAGTTCTACGTCTTGAAGGGACCAGTATGGCCTCTTACACGGTATCGTGCGGCGGCCACATCACGTTGCTGTTCTCGATTTGGAAAGAAGCGCGGCTTGCTCGATCTCAAGGCAGCAGAGGGGCTGGTTTCAACGTCGTCGATGGAGTTGAAGCGACCGTACGTCATGTGGGGACGAATGCACCAGACAGACCTGCTGAATTATCCCAAGGCTCAGGTCTTGACGGACGCCCTAGCACAGTGGAGCCAGGCGATGTTCGATTGAACATTGTGTCAATGCAAGGCACACCCATCGAACACTCCGAGCATTTCTACATCGATTTGATCGAAGGGCTGCGAGATGCCCGTTTGCTCAATCCAGCAGAGGCGTTTGACATCGAGGTCGTGCTTGCTCTGCCAACAAGCCAAGGCTTTGGTATGTCTGCAGCAGGATTGGTGGCTGTCGCTCGAGCGCTTCACGCTCATTCCAAGATCGGTCGAGAAGACCAATACCTTCGTGTCGCCCATCGAATCGAGCGAATCCACAGCGGCGGGCTTGGTGACGTGCTAGGTATCGCCGCACAAGGCATTGAGCTGAGGCTTGAACCAGGGGCGCCTGGAGCTGGCGGCAAGGCCATTGGATTTCCTTCCTCACAACCAATTGTCTTGGTGTGGAAACCTGATGAAGCCAGACACACATCGAAGTACATCGATGACCCTCAATGGCAACGCACCATTTCTGCAGCGGGAGAAAAGGCCGTTCGCACCCTTCGATTAAACGAATGGAACGCTGATGCATGGAGTGACTTGATGTTGCAATCAAGGAACTTCTCCCAAGCTTCAGGACTCCTAGAGGAGCCAGAGCGGATGTCCCTCAACAGCGCTGTGTTGGATGCCTTACGAAGCATTGGCCTCCACACACGGGTGTATGTGCGATTGTGCATGCTTGGTGTATCGGTTGCCGTGCTTCCAAGACGGCTTGATGAACCGCTTCAATCTGAAGAAATTACGCTGATCGCTGATGCCCTGAGAACCCTTGAATTTGGTGTTCGGGAAACAAATATTTCAGGCTGATGTTTCGTCGCTATCCAATGGCTGTAAATCAAGCACATTGGCGTCTAAAAGGGTGCAGGCTGCCATGAACAAATTCGCACTAAAGCCGTGACGGTAGACCACAGCACCGCTGCCCCATTCCTCGATATAACGGTCCATTTGCTTGGCCATTTTCTTTCTTTGGAATTCGACATCCGCGCCGTAGAAATGTTTGGCATCGATCCATGCAACCGGACTGCCGTTGATGTGCACGTGGTCCAAGAACAGAATGTCTGGCGTGCGAACCGGGCGGCCTAATTCCTGTTTTTGTTCCCTCACCATTTCTGGCTGACGGCGCAGACGAACTCCCTGCTCTTCGAACCAATCCGCAAGAATATCTTCGAACAAGTCGGCTTTTTCTTGTGATTCACCTTGGTCCACGTTTGAAACTCGGTCTGCTGCTTCTGCTGCTTCAAATTCGTCGCGCTCCCTTTGTTTGAGGCGACTTGGTTCCCTAAGACTCTCCTTGATTTTGGTTTTCGACCATCGCATCTCAGCTAGAATCAATCGAAACACATTCATTGGAGGGCCATCGAAGCGTTGAGAGATGTCAACAACAGAAACGCCTTCTCGATAAAGGCGAAGCATGTCTTTGGCTCGAGAACGCAACCTTCCATGGCCATACACCGTTTTCTGTTGCATCAGTGCCGAACGCAGCGAAAGCGCTTGGTCGAGCGTCATGTTATGGTTTTTGACAATTTGAGCCAGTTCGTCAACACGTGCATCATCCAGCCAGCCAAACTCTCCCTTTCGGAGCACTTGTTTGGCCAAGGCTTCCTCGTCCTTGAGAGGCACTGGATTGGTGTCCCAAGTGAAATGGAACGTTTGTGGTTCGTCCAAATCTTCAGGGAAACCCATAGGGCGTTCGCTTTGCTCAAACCGTTGGTTTGCTTTCTGGTCCATTGCTGTGATTCGTTCAGCATGGCGTTCTTTGAGCGAGGAGATTGATGGGCCTCCATACCGCTTTGGTCGCCGATTATTGCGGTTTCTATTTCCGCTATTTCTTCGTGAATGGTCGCGGCTTTTTCCACGCTTTTTGGAGGAATTGGGACGATTGCCGTCGCCACTTTCACCGCTCATGTGCTGCTGACCGCGTCGAGGCTCCATGAACACTCGCTTTATTCTGATTCGGTGAGAAAGGCCTCTTGCGATGGCAAGATTGGTCGGGTTGCGCCACTGCATGCGTCTTTCAGCCATTGTTTAGCCATTGCACGGGGGAGGCGGTTCACGCGGCCCTTCATGAATTTCGCCCACCAAGGGACGTCCCACCATGAGGCAATTTCAACACCACCTCCTTCCTCAGCCCAGACTGTAACCGTCATGCTAAGGTTGGAAAGCGCAGTCCCGAGGGGTTTGCCTTCCCTCTGTTGACCTTGCCACAGGAATTCGATCTCTAGAAATCGAGGTGTTTCGCTCGAACGAATGGATTTCACGGACCACATGTCTTCAATCAGCCGTTGCCGCTCAAGACGATGCAAATCAAAACGCTGCCCTTCACTAAGCACTCCCGTTTTTTCCGAGAGAATTCGACCTGCAGAACTGTGCCATGACGGCCATCGGTCGAGATCAAGAAGGTTGGTGATGACCTGTTCACTCTCGGAGGGTGAAAGCGATTGACGCCATACACCTTTAGGAGGGCCCATGAGCCTCGGTGGTGTGGTTCATCCTTGAACATATAGGGTACGAAAAAGGCGGGGTTTCAAATGCAATAAGTCAAACCGTTGATGCATGCGATGCGCTACGACTGCACTCTTTTCGTTGCTTCTTGTGCTTTCATCGATGGGTGTTGGGCTGGTCCAAGATCCCATTCAGTTGACGGGTCAGAACGATGTGAAAAGCGTAGATAGTGGCAATGAGTCGACTGAATTGGTCTATGGTTGGGCCACAAGTGCTGGTGGGGCATTGGATGATTTTATCTCACAATCTGAAACCTATTCGAACGGGACATTCATTGTAGCAGGGAGTTTCGAAGGCGACATTCAATTCCGGGACCAAATCGATGGCCATGGGGCGATTGGCGGATCAAGCGACCGGGATGGAATGATTGCATGGATCAACCCGAACGGGACATGGAACGCCAGTCTAGCGTTTGGTTCTAATGCGATTGATTCTGTGGAAGCCATAGCCCTGCTGGACAATGGCGATCTCATCGTTGCAGGCAATTTTTGTTTGAACAGCCCCGGGTTCCCATGTCAACTCCAACTTGGCGATCTTGACCCACTCGACAAAGAAGATGAAGATGATGATGGAAACGTATTCTTAGCGCGTTTAAGCGCCCAAGGAACTTGGTTGTGGTCTGTTCAAGTCGGCAACGCTTACGACAATTTCGTTTTTGATATGCTCGTGACTCCGAACAATGAAATCCACCTTGGCGTGTTGTACAGAGGCTCGATGGAGTTTCAGGGCGAGTTTCTCCCCGCTGCTGAGCAAGGCAGCATTATGATTGCCACATTCAACGAAGGCGGTGAGCCGCTGTCACATGTTGAACTCACCACTCAAGATGGAATTGAATCCGTTGGCGGCCTATGCCAGGATGGCGTTGGTCAAACCTACCTGACGGCAACCTATCGCGGTGAAATCCTCATCGGTGAGGCATTGCTCATATCTGAAGGCGAGACCGACATTATGGTTGCCGCCTACCAAGGCAGCGAATGGACGTGGGCTCTTTCTGGTGGAGGTCCGTACGAAGAACGCGTTTGGGATTGTTCTGGATCACCAACACAGGGCTTGAGCATCGTTGGTGAATTCGTTGGTAATGCGAGTTTCGGCGCCCACTATACCTCCTCATCCCAGAGCGTCGACCTGCTTCTAGGTTTGATTTCTTCTTCCGGTGCTTGGAGCAGCATTGCTACCGCAAGCGGAGTTGGGGTTGACCGGGCCACAGGCATCGTGACGAACATCCAAGGTGACATCACGTTAACTGGAACGACCACTGGGGGAATCGTGATTGGCGATGACAACCTCTCCGATCTCGATGGAGTAAACGATGACATGCACAACGACATCTTCCTTGCCTCATACCTGCAAAATGGTACATGGGCATGGGCTGTTTCTGCCGGCGGTGAAGGAAACGATGAACCAACCGGCCTCACATTTGCTCTTGATGGATCCCCTCTGCTCACCTTTATGCTGAGCGGCACAGCCTCCATTGGCGTTCATTCTGCAACGAGTTACGGGGGTTATGATGTTGGAGTTTGGCTTTACCAAACAGACCGAGACAGCGACGGTGTTCTCGATGGTGAAGACAACTGTCCTAGGGTCGCCAACACCAATCAGGCCAACCATGACAGCGATTTATTTGGCGATGATTGCGATGCTGATGATGACAACGACGGTGTTGCGGATGCGATTGATGACTGCCCTACTGGCGCCTTGAATTGGGTTTCTGACTCAAACACAGACCACGACAGCGATGGTTGTGAAGACGCTGGTGAAGATTTCGATGATGATGAAGACACAGTTTTTGATTTCAATGATTTATGTCCCTTGGGCCCAGTGGGCTGGATTTCAACACCAGAGGAAGACAACGAAGGCGATGGATGCGCAGATTTCGACACCGATGAAGATGGATTTATCGATCAAATGGACAACTGCCCAGATGCTGCAAACCCAACTCAGGCGGATTTGGATGGGGACGGACTGGGTGATGCATGCGATGTCGACCAGGATGGCGATGGGATCGCTGCTCCCGACGACAATTGCCCCAGAGACACGCCAGCATGGACCTCAAACCCGGTCAATGACTACGATCAGGATGGATGCCACGATTCAATCACCGACAACGATGACGACAACGACGGAATCAGCGATGCTGGAGATGAATGCCCCACTGGTGAATTGAATTGGAACAGCGCAGCGCTTACTCTGAGCATGGATTACGATCAAGATGGGTGCAGAGACGCCAGCGAAGATTCTGATGATGACGGCGATGGGGTGCTCGATGAAATGGATGCTTGTCCAGTTGGTTTGATCGGCCCTGCAGGAATTGGCCAGGATCAAGATGCAGACGGGTGCATCGATGCTACCGAAGATGATGATGACGACAACGACGGCGTTCTTGATCTTGTTGACGCGTGCGCCCAAACGCCGCAGGGGGCACAAGTTGGTGTCCAAGGCTGCAGCATGACACAATTGGATGATGACCTCGATGGAGTGTCAAACGCAGAAGACATGTGCCTCAATAGTCTGCCCGTTGCGGTGGATGAAAACGGGTGTGCCGTCATTGATTCAAGCAACGCAGCCAAGAATCAGAATGATGGTGGAAATGGGGCCACTACGTGGTTGTTCGTTCTTGCAGCCCTCCTGTTGATCGCCGCTGGAGTTGTCGCCTCAAATGGTAAGCCAAGCGCTCAGCCAAACCAAACAACATCGCCGCCAAAGCGCCCTGTGGGGCTGGACGATGCGGTACAGATCTCGCACGATGACGCTGAAGAGGAATGAAGCGCACCGTGAAGTTTCATGCGCGAAAGCCAACTTGTTAAATAAAAAACACACAATCGCTCATGTTATGAACTCTACTTTGAGGGTCGTTTCTATTGCCTTGTTGATGCTGATGATTGCCTCCGTTCCTGCTATTGAGGGGAATTCAAGTGGTAAGCACAACCAAGCGTCTGCAGGCTGTACGTGCCATTCCAACGCAGGAGGCGTTACCGTCGGTGAAAACTTTCCATCGTCCTACAACGCCGGCCAATCTTACCCAATCACCATCGATGTGAATGGAGGAACACAAGCCTTCATTGGTGGTTTCTCCCTCCAAATCGACAAAGGCACGCTTGGAAACCCGAGCCCAGATGTACAGATTGCTGGAATGAGCGCAACCCATACCAATTCGAATCAACGAAGCTTCACCCTTGACTGGATTGCACCCGCAGCAAACAGTGGGACAGTTAGCGTTGATATTGCCGTATTGAATGGAAATGGAAATTTCCAAAACAGTGGAGACGGCTGGGCAAAGACCTCGTTGACGATCACTGAAATTCCCCCGTTGAACACCCCTCCAACCGCTTCAAACCTCGCTCTGTCGCCACGAGGCGCAGTCGCTGTTGATCAAGACCTAACGGTGAGTTACACCTTCGCAGACCCTGATGGCGACGCGGAGTCCAATACAATGGTCCGCTGGTTCGTCAATGGGACCCTCGCCCCTGCCTACAACGATATGACCACCATCGCGGCATCAGAAACTTCGATCGAGGAAACATGGACGGTCAAGGTTACACCAAGCGATGGCATGGATTTCGGCCCAGAAGAAACATGCCAAGACCAAGCTATGATCGTTGACATCGACACCGATGGCGACGGCGTCTTTGATGGCGATGATGCTTTTCCAAACGATGCCTCTGAAACCAGCGACAGCGATGGTGACGGGGTCGGCGATAACGCTGATGCATTCCCCAACGACGCAACTGAAACAATGGATTCCGACAGCGATGGCGTTGGTAACAACGCTGACGCGTTCCCTAATGATGCCTCTGAAACCACTGATAACGACAGCGATGGGGTTGGCAACAACGCTGACGCATTCCCTGACGACGCCACCGAAACAATGGATTCCGACAGCGACGGTGTGGGCAACAACGCTGACGCGTTCCCGAACGATGCCTCTGAAACAATGGATTCTGATGGGGATTTAGTGGGCGACAACGCCGATGTGTTCCCCAACGACGCCAGTGAAAGCATGGACACGGACGGAGATTTAGTTGGAGATAACGCTGACGCATTCCCTAACGATGCCTCCGAAACGATGGATTCCGACAGCGACGGCGTTGGTGACAACGCTGATGCATTCCCTAACGATGCCACAGAAACGATGGATTCGGACAGCGATGGGGTTGGTGACAACGCTGATGCATTCCCCAACGATGCCAACGAAACGATGGATTCGGACAGCGATGGCGTCGGCAACAACGCCGACGCATTCCCTGAGGATGCGAATGAAACAATGGATTCGGACATGGACGGCGTGGGTGACAACGCAGATTGGGCTCCTAATGACGCAAGTGAAACCATGGACAGTGACGGTGACTCTGTCGGTGATAACGCTGATGTGTTCCCGAACGATGCAACTGAAACTGTTGACAGCGACAATGATGGCGTAGGAGACAATGCCGATTGGGCACCAAATGACGCTGCTGAAACACTCGACAGCGACGGTGACGGTGTCGGTGACAACGCTGATGCCTTCCCCAACGATGCTTCTGAAACCCTAGATTCAGATGGAAATGGCGTTGGTGATAACGCACAAGCAGCGCAAGAGGCTGCTGATGCAGAGGCTGCTGAAGCACGTAGAAACATCATCATCATCGCTTTGGTCGTCCTTGCCCTCATTGGCGGTGGCGGAGCGGTTCTCTTCCTGCGACGTGGTGGGAATGAAGAAGAACCTGAGAAATCCTTCGAACAGCAATCCATCGTTGCTGCGCAACCCGTGATTGCCTCACAACCTGTAGCGGTCGCAGCTGTGGCTGCAACCCCTGTTGTTGCAGCGGTTCAACCTGTGGCTGAGGAACCAACCGTCTTGCGTCAATGGACCGATGAAGCAGGCTACACCTGGAGGGCCATGAGCGATGGTGGCAATTACTGGTGGACCGGGACCGAATGGAAGCGTGTTTGATCACGCATAGACGACAGCAGGTGAGAGTGGCATAGCGCCACCTGCTCTGCCGGTTTCGTCCTCTTCTGACTCACCAAGAACGACAACAACTTCATCCAAACCGAGTTCTTCGGCAATGAAAGCAGCCCTTTGAGTGAGCGAGGCTACTTCATCAAGGGAACTGCGGATGAGCACCCTTGAATCATCGTCCCACTTGAAGACTTGAGGCAGCATTTTCTTGCCCCAGAAGCCCATGATTTCGCCCTTTCGATCGCCTTGTGCAATCTCCATTTGGCTCAGAACGCCGATGAATTGCTTCGGATTTCCACCTTGCTCGAGGAATTCCAATGCAGTGATTGCAAGTTCGCGTTTCCAAGTCGGTGCAACGATGATGGTCGCTGTTTTAGCTGGACCATCCAAGTGTCGTTCAGCCACATCCTTGATCTTACGAGCAGATTCAAGGAAACTGCGGGTGGTGGTTTCCCCATCAAGAGCGGTTTGTTCCTCTGCAGTGATTGAATCAAGTGAAGGCATTTCCGCTCCACTGATCAACCCCTCCATGCCGAGGCCAGACCACCACTCTTCAGCAAGATGAGGTGTCGAAATAGAGAGCATGTGCGCCCAATGTCGAAGGATGCTCTTTGCTAAAACGGGGTTATTTCCACCACGACGGGTGTACCAATTGACGTCCTTGACCAGTTCATAGTGGGAGAGTTCAACCGCCCTTCGCAAATCGTAGGTGTCCATCGCTGCTTTGAATTCTGCAACCCTTTGCTTGAGGCGCCCTTCGAACCACACATCCATGTCGCTCGCTTCCCCATCCCAAGAACCCAAACGTTCTGGCATTCCATACAGTTGCACCATCACACGATAGTTGGCTTCCAAAGCCGTATCAGACCAGTCCATGCCGGCGGTCGGGTTGGCTGCAAACAGAATGAACAAACGAACCGTATCGGCGCCATAGCGTTCAATCATGTCTTCAGGAGAAACTGTGTTACCGAGGGATTTGCTCATCTTAGCAGACCGTTCTGTCAGTGGGCCTTCACAGTGGGGGCAGGGTTTGCCGGCGTGATCGACTGAGAAGGTTAGCCCGCACGGCTCACACCATGGGGCGGACTTGTTGACCATCCCTTGGCACAGAAGTTCCTGGAACGGTTCATCGATTTGATGCAAGCCAAGGTCGCGGAGTGCCTTGGTCCAAAACCGAGCGTAAATGAGGTGCATTATTGCGTGTTCAATGCCCCCGCAGTAGAAATCAACATTCATCCAATGGTTGGCTTTCGCTTCATCAAAACAGAGTTCATCGTTGAGTGCATCTGTAAATCGAAGGAAGTACCATGAGGAGTCAACAAAAGTGTCCATCGTGTCAGTTTCTCGACGGCCTGGTGCTCCACATGAAGGGCAATCAGCAGCGAGGAATGATGTGGAAGTTTCCAATGGGTTGCCTTCCCCAAACACCACATCGCGAGGAAGTTCAACTGGGAGGTCTTTGGCTGGAACCGGGACTGGCCCACATGAATCACAGTGAATCACAGGAATTGGTGTGCCCCAATACCGTTGGCGTGAAACCAACCACGGACGAATTTTCCAGTTGATGGTCTTCGTTCCAGATCCTTGAGCTGCCAATGCGTCAATCACTGCCGTCTTGGCGTCTTCACCGTACAGCCCGTCAAAGCCATCAAGAGCGCTGTTGACCATCCAACCCAACTCACATTCCGCCTTTTTGAGTTCGGCGTTTGGATCATCGTTTTCATTCCTTACAAGCACGCGGCGAATTGGAATGCCGTAGGATTTTGCGAAATCGAAATCCCGCTCGTCGTGGCCTGGAACAGCCATAACCGCGCCAGTACCATAGCTGGCGATGACAAAATTACCCGCCCATATTGGTATGCGCTCTTCAGTGAGGGGATGAATGGCAAATGCTCCGAGAGGGACCCCTCGCTTTTTGTTCATGTTCTTGATGCGGTCGAATTCACTCATTGCAGAGACTTCGTCATAGAGGCCTTGCCATTCTGCTTCATGCTCCGTTCCTGCAACAAGGGTTGCAGCAAGTGGATGCTCGGGTGCAAGGGTCACGAAGGTGGTGCCAAATAATGTATCGGGGCGGGTTGTGAAAACGGTCAATTCCTCGTCGCTTCCCTCGATTGCAAACTTGATTTCTGCTCCTTCTGAACGCCCTAGCCAATCCCGTTGAACCGATTTTACATTCTCCGGGAATTGGATGCTGTCCAGTCCATCAACCAATTCTTGAGCGTATTTTGGAATGTCAAGGAACCATTGGCTCATGCCTTTCTGTAGCACAGGGCCATTGCATCGCCAGCAACGGCCGGCCTTGACTTGTTCATTGGCCAAGACCGTTTCACATTGTGAACACCAATTCACGGGAGCGAACGCTTGGTAGGCCAGGCCCTTTTCCATGAATTTGGTGAAAAACCATTGATTCCACCGGTAGTAGCGTGGATCGTGACTCTTGACTTGGCGTCGCCAGTCATACGAGAATCCCATCCTTTTGATTTGAGCGGTGATGGAAGCCATGTTTCGCTCAGTGATTTCATGGGGATGTGCGTTTTCCTTGATGGCCGCGTTTTCTGCAGGCATACCAAACGAATCGAAGCCCATTGGATAGAGGACATCGAAGCCCATCATGCGCTTATACCGCGCTACAGCATCGCCAATTGAATAATTGCGAACGTGCCCCATGTGCATTTTTCCACTTGGATAGGGGTACATCTCAAGGCAGTAGAATTTCGGGCGGTTGTCCCGAATGTCCTGTTCAAACAAACGGGCTTCGTTCCACTTTTTCTGCCACATCACTTCGGAATCTGGGGAAAACAAATCGCTCATTGACTCACCCACACCCTTCCGGATGGCACTCCCACAGAACCATTTGTCTTGAATGCCACTCTTCATGAGGTCCCTCAAACTGCGCTAACTCATGGCAAAGGAAGTCACGGTGAAGGTCCCTGTGCGAATTGATCTTGCCGGAGGATGGACCGATGTTCCGGTGTACTGCTTCGAGCAACCAGGAATGGTGGTGAACGTCGCCATCAATCGGTTCATCACAGCCTCGTGCATGAGCGATGATGAACGCAAGATGGAAGTGTCCTACCGTACAGAAATGCCAACTGGATGCGGTTTGGGCACCTCTGCTGCGATGAACGTCGCATTGGTAGCAGCCATCAGTCCAGCCTCTGAAAAGCCCGCATCCATAGCCGAAAAAGCATACCAAATCGAAGCGGTGCTCGGCAACACTGGTGGCCGACAAGACCAGTGGGCAAGCGCATTTGGCGGCATTCAACATCTGACCTTCGAAGCAGAACAAGTGACCAATGCTCGCCTCGTACCGTCAGAAGAATTCACACAATGGTTGGAGCAGCACCTCGTGTTGTTTGACACGCACCTGCCTCATGTTTCTGGCGATTTGCATCGAGGCGTATGGTCGAGGTACGCTTCGGGCGATTCGGATGTGATTCAAGGCTTAGCCACCCTTTACCAAGCGGCAGAAGGCATGGTGAAAAGCATCGTGAGCGAGGAGGCCGAAGGTGTTGCTGATGCCCTGAAATCGGTGATGCAAGGGGTCGACCTGCTGGATCCTCGATTGCATGATCCGTTTCGTGCGGTCCTCGAACCGCTCGAAGCGTTAGGCCATGTCGTTGCGTGGAAGGCGATGGGGGCTGGAGGCGGCGGCGTTGTTGGCGCACTTGTCCGCACAGAGCACGACTCGGTGAACACAGTTACACAGGCCGCAATGAAGGCAGGATGGGCGCCACTATCTTGGAAGGTTGAGCCCATCGGTGTTCGTCGCAAAGAAAACCTCAATCCCGAGTGAAGTCTTCACTGGTTTCCAGAAGGAAAATCGCTTCTCTGGTTAACTTGTAACGGTTTTTGAGACCCATCTTGCGCTTTTCAACAAGACCGAACTTTTGCAGTGTGCGGAGGTGGTGAGAGACCAATTGCTGGCTCTTTTCCAAACGCTTTGCCAGTTCGGCTTGGGTTGGGAACTCGCCCATCGGACCATCAACATCGAGCAAAGTCAGGATCTTACCTTGCAAACTGTTTGGGTCTGGGGAGAGAGGAGGGACGGGTAATTCGGTTTCGCTCATGCCCGGGTTCATGGTGTTGGTAAGCGGGTAATAGCGGACCAAACGACCGTCTTTACGGCGCCAAATGACTTCCTCGTTCTCGAGGATTCTCAAGTGGTGTGTGATCTGACCGTTGCTCATCTCAAGCGCGGCCATAAGCGCACGGAAATGACATCCGGGGTTGGCGGTCAAGTACCCCATCAACCGACCACGTTGGTAACGGCCGTCTGTGGTTTCGTGGGTGCGCCCCACCATGCCGAGGAACCAAAGCCCTGCAGCGGTTGTTGGGATTCTAAAGGACTCGTTTCCAAGAACGATGGTGACCAACAAAGAGAGCAGAGAAGTGGTTGTGACAACCATGATCAGCGTTGGTGCAATCGATGTTGGAGTCGATGCTTCGGCAGCTGCGTCACCGGATTGCTCCACATCGTCTTGCGAAGCATCGGGTGCGAAGGGAGCGGTCTCGGTCTCGAGGGTCAGCACTTCGATCGATGGTGCTTGGAACATTGCACAGGCTGGCGCTGCATCGGCTGAAACCGCATCATAGGTTCCGGACCATCCTTGCCGAGGGGCCCATTGGCCAAGCGCAGCGCGTGAGAGGAGAAGTTGGCCTTCTTGTGGAGTGTCGAGGATCCAGCAGGTGCCTTCTTCAGTCAACACACCAGACCATGTGCCGCTGACGAGCCGAGAGGGTTCAGAAGATGCTTCTTCTTGCTCGATGGAAATCGGTTCTGCGGTCACCGTTTCCACAATTGGCCATTCGAAGACAAAGCCTGCAGAGGTGGTCGGGTTCGCTTCGAGCGTGACGATCATTTGGTAGGTGCCTTCAGGCAACGGATTGTTATCGAAATCAACCATGTTCACTTCGCCGACTTCGAGCACGAGGCCATCGTTCGAAGCGCTGTATGGGAGGGTGAAGAGCTTTCCATCGTAGTCGTTGCATAGCGATGCTTGGCGGTGAACTTCATCTGAAGATGTAAGGTCAATGATGGCAACAGAAACCGAACATGGGCCAATCCAGCGCAGATCGACTTCGCTGACCCGCGGTTCGATGCCAACGCTTAGATCAAATCCATTTTCAATGCCTGAAAGGGATGTGATGATGTCAACTTCCAGCGAATCCGCGCAATCGGTTGAAGTCAAGCGAGTGTAATCGATTCCTTGTGTGGAAGACAGGTGGAATTGAGGCACTTCTACAACAGCGGTGTAATGCCCGGAGGCGATTTGGCAGCCCAGCAGGTCGTTGAAGGTCCAATCTGGAAGGGAGAATGTAGCCGTTTCTTCGGCTTCAAGGCTGTAGTCCATGTTGATCGCGTTGCATGTTTTGAACATACGACTGTCGAACACAACTTCGCCCTCATCGTTGACAATCCAGAGTTCAGCTCTGCACGTGTCGGTGAAGCGAAGGGATTGAGTCTCGAGGCCCGTGTTGAACATCGACATTGACGCTTGCAATATGTCGCCATCGCCATACAGACCATCGCCAAGACCGGTGATCTCTACGCCCAAGACATTTTGCAACTGAGGGTCAAATCCATCTGCCGCTTGGGAGACGTCGAGGCTGATTTCACCAGAGAGTTGTTGGCCAGGAAGGCTCACTTCTAGCGTTTGAAGGCCGGCCTCAAAGGTGCCTGCAGGAAGCAGCACTTGCTCAATCAACATCGCCTCATAGGCTTCGATTTGAGAAAAAGTTGGCATGCAGTTGGACAGCAGTTGAGCCTCGTCATTCACCGTCAATTGAAGCAAACAATCCCCAAGGGCTGGCAACTGTATGCGTTGAGATGTTGGGTTGTGCATCACCACAGAGAGGACCATTTCTTCACTGGCAACCAAAGGCCCAAGGCGGCTGGTGGCCTCCAAGGTCATGGTCAATGCTTCGGGAACGGTCACGTTTGTTTGAAGGTGAACTTCGTGGCTCACCGTTTGACCTGTGGCAGTGTGAAGGGCTTGGACGGTGTACCAGCCAGGGAGCACTTCTTGGCCGTTCTCTCCTTTGAGGTCCCATGAAAGTGCGTCGAATTCGTAGACCTCTGCTGCAGCCATGTCAATCATCTGTGATTGGCCACGGCAAGATGAACGCTCGTCAACGATCAGTTCAGAATCAGAATTCAACACTTGGAGCACCGTACCACACGATGGATCGTTTTCAAAGGCAGTTTGTGCACCTTCGTTCCTGAACGTAGCAACAAACTCAACCGCATCACCTGAGGTGTACCAACCAGAATCCAGTGGACTCAAAAGCGTGGATTCGAGGCGCAAATCGCCCTCATCTGCAGTTGCCAGAACGGGCAATGTGGAAAGCATAAGCAGAGCCACTAAGACCGCTGCACCGCCACGCATACGCCCCGCCATGAACCTTGAGAGGTTCTCATCACTTGAAAGCCCAGCGGTGCATACGGTGTGTGAAGGGGGACGGAGTTTGCTACCAAAACAGGTCATTTCAAATGAACGAATCGTAGTGCTGCAAGCACAATTAGGCGAGTGGGACAACCTCAATCACTTGCTCGTCTGCCTCAAAACCAAACAGGCAGCTGTTGTCGATCCTTTTGATGGAAACTACTGGCATGAAGTGTGCGTAAACAACGGGTGGAACTTGACCGAAATTTGGTTGACGCATAGCCACTGGGATCACACGAAAGGCGTCAAATCCCTCAAGTCGATGCTAGGGGGTTCTGTCACGGTCAGGAGCCACGCGTTTGAACGTCAGCGCGGCTGGAAAGAACCGGTGGATGAAGAATGGACTCACAAAGCAAATTCAAACATCGGGTTGAGGCTTGGAGAACTCACGTTTGAGGCTCATTGTACACCTGGCCACACCCCTGGCCACACGACGTTTGTTGGCGAAGGGGTCATCATATCAGGCGATTGCTTGTTTTTGGGCCGCTGTGGCCGCACCGACCTGTTCGGTGGCGACCCTGCCCTTCAGCGTGAAACGTTGAGGTATTTGCGAGGCGTGATGCACCAATTACCTTCGACCCATCTCGTATTACCGGGCCATCAGTACGAACTTGAAAATGGGGAGACGCCAACCACGATGCCTCTTGAAACGGTGCTCGCAACCAACGAGGCCTTGTTGGCTGTTGATGATGATGATCTCTGGTCATCGTTGCCGTTTTTGGCCTTTGATGACAGCATGGCTGAGAAAGCCCGTCGGCAGCGTGCAAAGGGCGAGTGAATCGCCTCACAATTGGTCCAAATCAAGCATGGTAGGAATCGCAGCTTGAGTCGCAGCTTGTTCTTGCATCTCGTGTTGTTTCCATTGCGGCACTTCGGCAGGCTCAGTCCAACCAAGGGCTCGCGCTTCGTCCAGTTGGCCGGCTGCAACGTAATGATCAATCCATGCGAGGCGGCGCTCTTCTTCTTCGGAGAAGGCGAGGTCCATCTTGCGCTCTACGGCGCGCTCGGCTGAAGCCTTGCGCTTGCTTGCGGCCTTTGCCACTTGGGCCACGAAAATGAGGCCAAGGAGGAGAACGATGGCACCTGCCATGAAGATCAGGGTGGTGGAATCGGTGATGATTGAGGCTGCGTCGTCTGTGCTTTCATCGACTTTGTTGGGGTCAGAAGTGATGGAACATGTCACTGCATCTGGGCCGGTCAAGACACCATTGGTGACCGCCGGGTCCCATGGGCACGGGTCGTAGACGTCTGCACGGCCATCGCCATCGCTGTCGATGCAACCGTATTCTTCGAGAGAGGAGGTCCCGAATTCTTTGGGGCATAAATCTGATTGATATGCATCACGGGATGTGTTGTCACCGTACCCATCCCCGTCGAAGTCGTTCCACTGACTCGGTTGGAGCGGGAAAGCATCGGGTTGGAAGAAACTGGTTTGGTTGTCCCCCCATCCGTCACCGTCAAGGTCGGACCACTGATCTGGCACTGTTGGGAAAGCATCTCCGGATTGGTTTCTTACCTGGATGAGTTCACCGGGGTTGTCGAGGTCAGCAATGGTGTCGTTGAACCAAATGTAATTGTCACCCCAACCATCACCATCGGTGTCAACCCATTGAAGGGTGTCGTATGGGAATGCGTCGTCCACATCAGCCCATCCGTCGAGGTCAGCATCGGGACAGCCGTGTCTGTTGTTCTCGTAGGACTTCCCAAAGACATCGGCACAATCATCACCGCTTGGGACGTTCGTGTTGTCCCCGAATCCATCGCCATCAGCGTCAGCCCATTGGAATGGGTCTTCCCAGAACGCATCGACCGGGTCAACAAAACCATCGCCGTCATAATCGGAACAGCCTCGGGTCAATGCATCGGTTGACTTACCGAACACAAGCGGGCAGGCATCCGAATAGCCTTCAGAGACACCATCGCCGTCTTCGTCGATGAAATTGTCACCGTAGCCATCGCCATCGCTGTCTTCCCACTGGTTTGGATCTTGCCAAAATGCGTCGCCATTGAATCCATTCGGGTTGTCGCCACGGCCATCTCCGTCGGTGTCCTTCCATTGGGAGGTGTCATCAGGGAACGCATCCGGGTTGTTTCCGTCCGGGTTATCGCCGCGGTTGTCTCCATCTCGGTCAGCCCACTGAGTTGAGTCGTCGGGGAATGGATCGCCTGCGTTTGAGTACCCGTCACCGTCTCGGTCAGAGCAACCAATGCGGTCTTCAGTTGAGGAACCTGCTTCGTTCGGGCACTCGTCTGCGTTGTTTCCATTGACGTTGCTTCCGAAGCCGTCGCCGTCTTCATCGCACCATTGAGTTGGATCGTTTGGGAACGCATCGGCTTGGTAACAATCGCCTGTGGACGCCCAGTTGGCGTCAGGATCTGACCAGCCATCACCATCGGTATCGAGGCAACCAAGTCGGTCATATTGCGAGTCGCCCCATGTGGTTGGACAACCATCGGCGCGGTCGCTCATTTCGTTGTCGCCCACCCAATCACCATCGGTATCGACCCACTGGGTTCGATCAAGCGGGAACACGTCCGGTTGGTTCGAAACTGATTGGAGCAAGCCAGGCCATTCTGACGGGCGGAAATTATCCCATGAGGCGTTCTCATAGTTGTCGCCCCAGCCATCGCCGTCGGTGTCGTTCCATTGAGTTGCATCATCAGGGAATGCGTCACCTGATTGATTGAGGTGCAGTTGTGCACCATTGAGATCGAAGTAGTAGTTGTCACCATAGCCATCACCGTCTGAATCGGCCCATTGGAGTGGGTCTGCAGGGTAATAATCGCCTTCATCAGACCAGCCATCGCCGTCTGCATCAGGGCATCCAAACCTGTCTTGGTTCGAGGTCCCGAACACGGAGACGCACGAATCTGGCTCGTTTGCTGGTTCATCCGGAGTTGTGGAATCTGAATCATGGTCGTAGCCCATGTTGTCTCCATAGCCGTCGCCATCGGAGTCTGCCCACTGGGAGCCATCGGATGGGAAGGCATCGACGACACCATCGCCTTGGTCAGTGGAGTTGTATCCATCGTTGTCTTCATCGATGTCAGCGTACCAATAATACACGCCCTCGTTGTTCCGCCCATGAGCGCTCACGATGTGGACGCTGTCTGGGCTCCACGAAGCCCCGTAATTGATTCCACAACCATTGCTGCCCCCTGTACCGCTGCAGCCACTTGGTCTTGGTGCGTTGAATGCGTCGATTTGCACGCCCGAATCTGAATCAAACACCCGCAAGGTTGCTCCGTCTGCTTGATAGTAACCCATTCCTGCAACGACTTGGCTGCTATCATAAGAAAAATCGGTGGAGTAACAAGATGTTGTAGTGGTTTTTTGCCAAATTCGAGTCCATGACACGCCGTTGAACTCGTACATATCGAAACTGGCTGATTGGCCTTCCCAACCACCACACATGGCGATGTAATTGCCATCCGGTGACCACGCGATTGCATTGACTGAACTCGACGGATCAGTGATGCTCCATACAGTCGCTTGTGAACTTACATTGGACACGTAGAAATCTCCGTTTCCTGCAACCACGATGTGTTCGCCATCAGGGGAGAAGGCGGCATCATAGAATCGATCTTCGCCGTTTGGATTGAGGCTGTGGAGGTTGGTCCCATCCGCAACTTGAATCAAAAAGACAACGCCGTTGGTCCCACCGTTTCCAGACCGGCCAATTGAGACAGCTACCAGGTCGCTGTTTGGTGAAAATTCGACATCGTTGACATAATCGCCACCACCCACATCGACGCCAATGTTGCCGTGCACTGAGGACAAATTGGTCGCATAATAGATGTTCATTGAATCGTCATCTAAGCCTGCTGCGACATACTGTCCATCTGGCGACCAGGAGACCGAGGTCACTGCGCCACTGTTCGGGTTTGCGTTAACCGAACGTATGTTGATGTGCGTCGACGCGTTCCATACTCGAACAAAACCATCTTCTGACCCGGTCACAATAAATTCGCCCGTCGGGGAATAATCAACATCGTAGTAATCGGTGTTCGAATTGGTTGTGAACTCATTTTGAAAGTTCGGATTGTTGACCGACCAGCCATCGTTGAAGTCCGAGGTTCCATCGCCATCGCGGTCTGGGCAGCCGTCTCGGTCAACGGTTGATGTGCCCGCAGCAAATCGACAATCATCAACTGAATCTTCAACCCCGTCGCCGTCAGAATCTGCGCCCATGGCGAGGGGGGAGAGGGCCATTGCTGACATGAGAAAAATCAACAGGATGCCATTCAATCTGCGAGACATGGCCTTCCGTGCTTTCAGGCATAAAAGGTCTTGTGGTGTTGATGTGTAAACAAAAAATGCCGGGCGAACCATAATAATGGGGGTCAGCGAAGGGAAGTGTTGAGAAACAACGCCGCCTCAGCCATCGATGTGAGCGAAGGTCTTCCAAAGGTCAGTGTTGCGGTTTTGGACCGCGTATTGCTGCATCTGGACGACCATGAAGCCCAAGCAGATCGGTACGTTGTTGGCCCTGAGTTGACTCGGCCAGGAATTGCAGAGGCTTGCGCCCAACACCCTCCAAATGTGAGCCGGGCCATGCGAACCTTGCTCAAAGACGGTGCTGTTGATGAACACACGCGCTCAATCAGGGGCGAAGAGCGACGGCAAAAAACATGGCAACTGAGCGAGACTGGGCGGCAAAGAGCTGCAGAACGACGCTCTGAATTGGGTCAAACAAAAATTCTCCTTCGCAACAATGAAGGTGAACTGTTAGAGGTTCATGCAAAGGAAGCTGCAGAGCGCCTCGAAGCAGACATTTCTTTGTTGCAGATCTTGCTTCATGCCCAACATGAGGGCGTCCTCACCTATGGCGATATTCGATTTGGTCGCATTCAGAAGTCGGATGATGCTCTGCCTGCACCCGGACGGTTGACACCAATGACTGGCGCACATGCCACCTACAACAATCGGCCACCTGAGACACGCCCAGTCCACGGGAGAGAAGTTGAACTGGAGGCATTGCAAACTTGGTTCGAGCAGCGGAAGCCCTGTGCAGTCGTGCACGGCATAGCCGGAATTGGAAAATCAACCCTCGTTGCTCACTGGCTTCATCAATTGCTTGAAGACGACCCGTACCTTTCGGTGTGCTGGTACCCTTGCCAACCATGGGACCGTTCGCTTGGGCTTGCGACAAGCCTGCTTCATCGATTTGGAATCGATGAATCTCACGATCCTTACAACTTGATTGAAACGCTCCCCCTCGCCCCTGGAGGCAAAATCAACGTGGATGCTTGGCGACGCAGGTTGCTGACCTACCTGACTGATGCTCGAACAATCCGTGAGCGGTTTAAGGACGAAGCAGGGGGCCCACCGCCCTATTGGCTCATCGTCCTCGATGATGTCCACCACTTGGAGGATCAGGCCAAGGATTTGCTTGGAGCGTTGTTGCAGATTTCAACAAAGGCACCCCTGCGTTTGGTGTTCATTTCTCGAACGACACTGAAAATCTATGACCGTAGGGATGTCCACACACGAGGGCTTGTGCAAGAATACCCCGTCTCAGGGCTGAGTTTGGAAGAAACGAAAGCGTGGTTGAAAGACCTTGATCACCCTTCTCAAGCCGAAGCCGACGAAGTGCATGCCGCCACTGGAGGCCACCCCTTGGCACTGGAATTGCTGGAATTGTATGGCCAGCCGACACATAACGATTGGTTGCGATTTTTGGATGAAGAAATCCTCACCTCATTGCCAGAACATGAACAAGATCTCCTGGCGACATTGGCCTTGGCTGACAAGCCTATGCCGTGGAAGTCATTGGCGAAAGCCGTAGGATGGGATGGAGTCCCCCCTCAGAACTTGCTTAAGCACGGTCTGTTGATCGATCTTGAGGAAGGCATGTGGTTGCACGAGGCGCTTCGCGAGCGATTGCTTCGGGATGTTGGTTCCTCACAGGAACGACGCAAAGCGAGTTTGAATTCTTGAATCAGAAATCTTCAGCGGTCATGTGCTCATCGACCCATTGAAGCACTGCGGCCTTTGGCATTGCTCCACTTTTTTGGCCAACGAGTTTTCCGTTGTTGTAGAGGAACATGGCAGGAATGCCGCGCACGCCCAGTCGGCCTGCATTCATTGGATTGGAATCCGTGTCAACCTTGGCAATTAGGATGTCACGCTCTCCGGCAACTTGGGTCAAAACAGGGCCCAATGCCTTGCATGGGCCACACCAAGGAGCCCAAAAATCAACGAGAACCCAATTGTTTCCGTTGACCGTTGTTTCAAATTCGCTGTCGGTCACTGCTCTTACTTCACCCATGGGCTCACCTTGAGGTTCCTTAGGCCCGAAGATTATGAGTCTTTGTACGCTATTTGGCACGATATCGGGTCGGAATCCTCATCATACGGCCCCACTTGGGAGAGGTGAAGGCGGTTTCATGATCATAGCACCGAGCGTTCTCACGGCTGATTTGGCCGACCTTGCAAGCGACTGTAAAGAAGCCCTTGATGCCGGGCTTGATTGGCTGCACCTCGACGTCATGGACGGGAATTTTGTCCCCAACCTCACCTTTGGACCACCCGTGATCAAGTCATTGCGGAAGGCGCTGGGCGACGAGGCTGTGTTTGACGCGCACTTGATGATCACGAACGCTGAATCATGCTTTCAGGATTACATTGACGCCGGTTGCAACCATCTTTCAGTTCACGTCGAAGCTGCCACCCACCTTCACCGGCTCGTCACCGCAATCCGTGCTGCTGGTGCAACCGTTGGGGTTGTTCTGAACCCCGGGACACCTGTGGATGCTGCGCTTGAAGTGCTCTCGGAGTTGGATTTGGTGCTGGTCATGAGCGTCAATCCTGGTTTTGGAGGTCAGTCGTTCATTCCTACCGTGGAAAAGAAAATCCGCACCCTCAAGGCGGCCATTGATCAACAAGTCGCCGATGGAGGGCGCCCCGTACAGATTCAAATCGATGGTGGCGTCAAGGCACACAACATCGCTATGCTGCAATCATGGGGCGTCAGCAACTGTGTTGTTGGCTCTGGTTTGTTCAACGACAAAGCCTCGCTCAGTGAAAACCTCGCAGTGATTCATACAGCACTTGAAGGATGATGAAGGAGTGTCGGCGTCATGCGCATCTTGCTCGTGTCCTTGCTCTACCCTCTGCCAACAAACGCAGCGCGTGGAACCTTCGTGGCCGACCATGCGCTCGCCCTGAAGGAACAAGGGCATGATGTCCGCGTTGTAAACTGCCTTCCAAGGATGCTTCGTTATCAAGAAGCACGCCGTTCAACCCTGACGGGGGTTGCAAAGGCGCCCCGAACCTTTGAGCACGGTGGCATCAAGGTCTTCGCACCGCGGTACACCGCATTACCCGAACATCCATGGCCGTCCCTCACCTCGTTCAGCGTCCGACGAAGTGCGGCGTCCGTCGAGCGTTGGCTTGGCGACTGGCGACCCGAATCAATCGTGTGCCACACCCTATGGCCCGCTGGAATGTTAGCGGAAAAACTCTCCAAGCGATGGGCGATTCCCTGGGCAGCAGTGGTTCACGGATGGGACATTGATGTGGGCCTTGAGCACCCTTCTGTGGGCGCAACCATGCAATCGCTGATTCGATCACCAAACCACCTCGTAGCCGTATCCAAACGTCTTGAACAACGCGCGGTCGACGCTGGGCGACCAAGTGAATCGACGTCGATGATTCCTTGTCATGTCGCGGTCGAGGATGAATGGCTTCGACCAATGAAGCCATCCAAAAAACGCTGGCGAAAATCAAACATCGACATTCTGTTCCCAGCCGACCCGCGAAGACCTGAAAAAAACCACATGTTGGCCCTCAGGTGTGGTGAACTCTTAGAACAGCGAGGTTGGATTGTTGGCATCACCACCCTCAAACAACAACCACGACCCATTGTGTGGGACCGAATGCTTGTGGCTGACGTCACTTTGATCACCTCAAAGCGAGAATCTGGACCCCTTGTCGCCAAGGAATCGATGGTGTGTGGAACCCCTGTTGTTGCTGTAAACGTTGGTGATGTTGCCGAATACCTTCCAGAAGCGTGTGTTGTGGATCACCCCACTGCTGAATTGCTTGCCGATGCGTGTGAAGCAGCATTGAGCATGCGTTGGGAGGACGCGTTCGAACTGCCTGAGCGATTTAGCCAACCATGGGTCATGGCTCAGTGGGACGAAGTGCTGCAAGGCCTTTCGGGGTAAACAAAAACAGCCCAAGGCCAACCAAGGCCAACGGCAAAAAGGCCACGAGACCAATGCATGTTGCTAAAGCAAGCCCCAAACCGGCCCCCCATTCGTTCAACCGATGGCGGACATAACCTTCAGGACCAGCCATTCGCAACGACAAGATGAGCATGAAAGCCGCCGTGCTGCTTGAGGCAATCGCTGCAGCAAGAATGCCACGTTGATTCGAAAAATCGGCTTGCCAAGTGATGAGCGCACTTCCTACAAGGGCAGCAAAAGCGACGACAGCGCCGATGAAGGCCGTGAAATGCCATGGTTTCGAGCCGGCCTGTAGGGCGGTGTATGTCGGCGTTGCCAAAAGCGTGCAACACCAACCAAACAACAGAACCATGAACAATTCAACCGCCGATCCATCAAGTGATCCATCGGTGTATTGGGAGGGGAAGGCTAACGGTAGAATCAGCCAAACCACTGCTGCCCCACCGTACAACCCATAGGGCAACAGGGCCAAGCAGAAATCCAGTGAACGATTCATTTGTTCAGCAAACGCCTCGGGTCGATCCCTTCGCTCCCCTAACAGTGGCAGAAGGGCTGCTCGCATGGCTTGAGGCACCACCAATCCTGCTAACCATGCGAGTTGGGCGACATGGAACAAAGCTGCTGCGTCAAGTCCGAGCGCCCCGCTGAGAATAAATTTCTCAATTCGAACAACGTATGGCAGCACGCCAAGGGTGATGGCAAATGGCAGGGCATGCAAAAGAAGCGTCGTGTTGTTTTCCCAAATGGCACCCAAGTCGACGTCTGTGCCGTCGGATGTGTGGTTCTTCAGCAAACGGCTGGACCAGAACAAGGCGATGATCAAGCCAAAACAAGCGCCGATGAAAAAGGCCAGGGCGAACATCGTCACAGAAGTTGAGCCAAGCCAGAAAAAGACTGCGTATCCCGTGACTGTGACGCCGCGCTCAACGAGTTTCGTTATGGCCTCAAGCCGTGCTTCTCCCGCCACACGAAGTGCTGTTCTTGGTGCATAGGAGGCGATGTGGGCAAGCGCAATGCCCGCACACAACAGCAGCAACGGAGCGTGAGATCGCCAGTTTGAATCGATCAGTGGAGTGAGGATGAACGCCACCAAGAGGAATGGGACGAGAACCATCGCTTGCAATCGATAGATGCGGAGAATGCTCGACCAAACCCGATGCAATGCTTTCGCACCGTCGCGAGCAAGGAGGGTTGGTAAACCCAAATCAACGATGAGAAATAAGGTAGCAAAGGCATCAAAGGCGATGATAAACAAACCGAAATCTTCGGTGCTCAGTGCGCGTGTCAACAGAACTTGGCCGAATAAAGCCAAAAACACAGCAATGAGATCTGCACCACCAAGCCACGCCGAATCGCGCCCCATATTGGGCTGGCGTGCCTCGGATGGATGTGGTGCCGCGCCCATGGCAACGGCTGGCTGGGCCAGCCCTTCAAGCATCGCTTGACCGAGCGCAGGTTCAAAGCCATCAACTGACAGGCCAAGTTGAGGCGTCAGCATGGTCAGCAGCGAGTGGGTCGAAGCAGAAGTGCGTAAGGCTGTTCCCGAAGCGGTGATTGAAGTCGTTGACCTGCACGGATCTGGCGACCACTTTCACGTCAGAGTCATCTCCGAATCCTTCGATGGTGTTCGCCCGCTGCAACGCCAAAAGACGGTGCTTGCCGTCATGAAGCAACACATCCCTCATCCCGTTCATGCGCTTGACCTCAAGTGCATGACCCCCGCCCAAGCCGAAGTGGCTGGCGACACGGCATTCGATCCCCACGGGGGCGGACAAGGCGTACATATTCGCCGAATCAACAAAAACAAAAAGGAGTGAAATGAATGGACTGGACCCCTGAAGAACTGCAAGCAATCGTCGATGAACACAACCTCGTGTTGTTCATGAAAGGCAACCCGAATCAACCACAGTGCGGCTTTTCGAACCGTGCTGCACAAGTGATGCAACAGTTTTCTGAGAAAGTCGGTGAGCCGTTTGCTGCCGTCAACATTCTCTCAGACCCACGTGCCATTCCTTCAGTTTGCGCTTGGTCAGACTTCCCGACCATGCCACAAGTGTTCATCAACGGTGAACTGATTGGCGGATCTGACATCGCTCTTGAAATGCTCCAAGATGGAAGCATGCAAGCGATGTGGGACGAAGGGCGAAAGGCCTGATGCCCTTCATCTTCTGAACCTTCATTGATGACGCATACTGAGGTGTGATTCTCTTGAGCCACAGCGGCCTTCCGATGTGGTACCACCCGCTCTACACCGATGGCATTCATCCAGACGCTCGATTTCCTCGGGATCGATATCTGCGCGTGCTTGAACGCCTCACACCTTACCGCACAGCCAAGCAAGAACAGGCTGAAGGAAATCCCTTCATCGAAATTCACACGCCAAAACCAATCAAGCGAGAACATCTTTTGTTGGCCCATGATGCAGAATATGTCGACCGCTTCCTAGCCGGCACCCTCACGGAGAAGGAAATCAAACGCATCGGGCTGACGCCATGGACCGAAGACATGGTCCAAAGAACTCTTTTGCTGATGGGTGGGGCTTTGGAGGCGACCGAACATGCGGTCCAATTCGGTGGGATTTCAGCAAATATGGCTGGGGGAACGCACCATGCACACCGAAATTTCGGCTCAGGTTATTGCGTTTTCAACGATCTTGCCGTCTGCGCACTTCACGCTTTGCACAACCTCGACATTCGCAGGGTGGCTGTGCTCGACCTTGACGTTCACCAGGGGGACGGCACAGCAACCGCACTTCACCACGTTCCAGAGGCGCTCACGGTGTCGGTTCATTGCGATGTGAACTTCCCATTTCGAAAGTCAAGCAGCGATTATGATTTACCAATCGCGGCTGAAAGTGGTGACATACGCTACCTCGAGGCGGTGGAGGAAGCGTTGGACCTTTGTTTTGAAGATCAACCTGAATTGTTGCTCTTCCAAGCCGGTGTTGACGCCTTGGCCGCAGACGCTTTGGGGAAACTCAACGTGACTCGAACTGGAATGCAGCGACGAAATGAGATTGTATTCGAGCGAGCAAGCAAGCACAACGTACCCGTTGTGGTGTTCATGGGCGGGG
>OCRI01000068.1_pt1 | contig 32924 bp, 31 predicted proteins | sample 1534641 | NCBI WGS metagenome assembly OCRI01 (sample SAMEA3275473, study PRJEB22092) | marine metagenome | reverse complement strand
AATGTAAAACTGCGCCATATTCAGATGACTCGAGCAATAAATAATCAACATCAGGGGGGAGCCAACCTTCTTCTGAAACGATGTCTTGAACAACGAGTTTTGTGCCATATCCAAGCGCCATTGCTGCAGAAGGAATCTGATATTCTTCTGCGGTCGACACAGGGTGACACCCTACTGAACCTGCTGTATGTGTACCGTGACGGTAATCGCTATGTCCTTGCGAATCCCAATCGTCAATTGAGGTATTGATGTGAAGAATTTTACGTTGTGAATCTCCTATACTGTCGCTTGTCAAGTTTCGAAAGCAGGAATGATCCGCATCAATTCCAGAGTCAGCGATACCTACGACAACACCGCTTCCATTCAGTCCTAGTTCCCAAGCAAGTGGTGAGTTGTAATCAGCATCCTGTTGTGAGAGTTGAACTGCACTACCGAGGTTTCGACTAACGGTCTCCAGAGTAGGCTCCAGCCATAGGACGCCATCTATTTCGGAAAACCATTCGGCTGAATAATGATCTTTCCATTCGATTGTAGCGTGAGGTAAAACAGCATCTTGAGCCAAATCAAGAATTGAATTACCCATTTGCTCGGCAATATTCTCGACGATTTCATGTTGGATTTTTCCGGGCAAACTTGGTTCAAATACGATGGTAACGACTTGTCCATCAAAGGGTATTGATTGCCAAGGAGCGGGCTCATTTAGCGATTCAACTCCATCGAACGAATGAATTGTAGGATCGAGTTTCCATGCAATAAGTTCTGTCGGGGAAACGATTCTTAGAGGAACGTATCCAGATTGAATCGCATTATCCCACGCCGTTTGCGTCCATACTTCCCCCTCAGGTAAGGTAAGTTTCACTTCCTCTCCACTGAGTTCTAGTGGAGCTTGATTATGCACCAAGGAGAGAGGTGCAGCCAAGAGCAAGACGAGAAGAAGAGCGCTTCGCACAACGTTAGGGACCTCCTCATCGTTGATGAAACACGCGATGGGTCGTTTGGCAAGTCAACCATCGCGTTTAAATCAACCAACCAATCGCGAGGAACCATGAAGGCCTACCGTGTTGCTGGACAAGCCCCCTTTGGAAGCATGAGACAGAAGTTCTCTCTCGACATCGTTGCAAGTTCAAAAGACGATGCTGAACACCGAGCGTACTCAACGATTGGGTCCCGCCATAAAGCAAATCGACGAGCAATCGACATCATCTCAATCGGTGAAATCGACCCTCGAACATCAACTGAGCCATCCGTTCTTCACCACTTCCGTGACCAAATCGCAGCAGAGGGTGGAACAATCGCTCCTGTTGCCGAAGAAGAGTGAAAGGCACATCGCCGCATTCATGAACGACCCCCTCTAGGCTATGATGGGGCGATAGATTGGAACAGACAGAACTCGAACAAACAGCACGACTCGTTGAGATGAATCGTGAACGCTATCATGAAGTCCAAGAACGTGTTGAACAAGTCCTCAATGTTCTTGGTGAACATGACGTAACTGCAACAATTCTTGAAACCCTTTCCAAGAAAGATCATGATTCAGAAATGAACATGCATGTTTCAATCGGTGCTGGGGTAACACTCAGTTGCAAACACCCAGGTGGCGGCGAAGGGACAGCAATTATCGATCTAGGAAGCGGAATCTTTGGTGAGCGCACCTGGTCTGATGCAGCTTCTGTGACCCGAGAGAGAATGGAAGAACTCGGTTCACTCCTGGAAAACCTCCAATCCCAAAGCAAACAACTTGAATCTACAATTTCATCTCTTGCCAAGACATTTACTCAAGCAGCAGTAGCGCAACATGAACAAGAGCAACCCGCTCCTCTTGTTGACCAACCTGTTGAGCAAGAAACCGAACCGGCTGAACCAGAACAAGAAGAATCTACAACTACGAAACCAAATCGCCGCCGCGGCGGTATGTTTGGTAATCAGCTAACATTGGACGACTAGGTGAGGATATGGGATTGTTTGATCGATTCAAACGTCGCGTCCAAGAGGTCGCCGAAGATGTTGATTCTGATGAGTTAACAGCAACAGAGGATTCTGAAGAGGGTCAAGTCGCTCTTCAGACAGCCACTGAGATTGAAGAAGATTGGGATGATGAACCTCTTGTTGAACCAACTGAAACGCCCGTTGAACCAATTGAATCTGATGATGAATGGGATGATTGGGACGAAGATGAGGATGAGATAGAACTGCCTCGTCAACTTTCTAAAAATGAGCGAAAGCGAATGGAAAAGTTGGAAAAACAACGCATCAAGGAATTACGTCGCAGAAAGGCTACTGATGTTGCTAAACCGCAAGGGTCTCGTGTTGATCTATCGATGATGAGGACAACAACTGGACGACAACTAGTTGAAGTTAAGGCCGCTCCAAAAGGCTCGACTGAAAGAGCAGAAATTCAAACACAATCAGGTTCAGTTTCAATCGAACTTGGAGGAGGTATTGTCTCTCAAGGTGGACGAATCATCAAGCAAGGGAAAGTTCTCGATGATCTTCTTGAAGAATTAGAATGGATGCTTCTTGAATCTGATATTTCAAGTGAAGCAGTTACTTCAGTTCTATCTGCATTGAGAAAGAGCCTTGTTGGAGCACGACTTCGCCGAGGTGCTGAACTTGCTAAAGTTCTTGAAGCAGCTCTAAAACGAGCATTACGCAACCTTCTTTCGGCTGGCTATTGGGACTTTGATGCCTCAGTTCAATCGTTTTTGGATGCGGGTGATGCACCAGTGGTTGTCATGCTCGTTGGTGTTAACGGGACTGGGAAAACAACAACAGCAGCGAAGATAGCTCACCGCCTCCAGTCAAACGGTCATTCTGTCATAGCCGCAGCAGGTGATACGTTCCGTGCTGGAGCGATTCAACAACTTGAATCGCATTGTGAAAACCTAGGAATTCGATGTATCTCAAGCCAGCGTGGGGGAGATGCGGCAGCGATTGCTCGCGATGCGATAGAATCAGCGAAAGCAAAGGGGATTGATGTCGTTCTTGTAGACACTGCAGGGCGTATGCAAAACAAAACCAATCTGATGAAGGAACTGGAAAAGGTTCGAAGAGTTGCCGACCCTCATCTTGTATTGTTCGTTGGAGATGCCCTTGCAGGAAACGATGCAGTCGATCAGGCGAAAATGTTCCAAGAAATGATGAAATTCGATGGAGCAGTTCTCTCTAAAATGGATACGGATGCTAAAGGTGGAGCGGGCCTTTCAATAGCTTATGCTACAGGGCGGCCAATCGTTTTCGCAGGTATTGGACAGGGGTATGATGACCTCCTACAATTCAATCCAGACTGGCTTTTGGATGAAATGTTCTCATGAGGTGATATGATGTTCCAAGATGAAGAAACAGAACGGTTCTTTCAGGTTGTCCACCTTTTTCAGCGAACTGCTATGGTTAACCTTGGACTCATAGAACATCCAGAAGGTGGGCCCAGATTCAATTTTCAAGAAGCAAAAGAAGCGATTGACATCCTTCGAATGTTGAAGAACAAAACAGAAGGGAATCTCGATACTTCTGCACGAACCATGCTCGACGGAGTTGTGAGTGAATTACAAATGCAATTCATGAATGCTCCTAAGCGTAAGAAAGCGATGGATGAGGATATGGCGAACATGGAAAACGTTCGTCAGACCTTCAACAATCCTCGAACTGCACCGGTTGAAGACATTACGAGTGAAGAATGAACATTTCCAGCAAATTCCATCGGTTGATTGATGAGCAAGAAACAATTCAGGTGAATTGGTTGCGATGTCTTACGTGAGCGAAGTATCTTCCGATGACGCCCCAACAGTCCTTATTGTTGACAACAATCAAATGTCGATTATGAGGCTTAGTGAGGTCTTTCGTAAGCGCGGCTTTGCCTTAGTTGTCTGCGAAGATGGCGACGAAGCAGTAGACGAATACATTCGTATCAACCCCGAACTTGTTGTTATGTCACTCGATATTCCTTCACTGGATGGTCATTTGGCAGCCCTTGAGATGCGGGAACATGGAGGAGACTCCAGGATTCTCTTCATCGCTCCAAACAGACTTTCCGATCTCGCTGAACAAGCAACATTCTCGGCAGGAGCCGTAGGGTGGCTTACAAAACCAGTAACTCAATCTCAGTTAGATGAAATCTGGGACGAAGTATTAGGCGATATTCCAGAAGCCCCTGGCCTAGAGGATTTGGATAAACTGTATCCAGAAGATAGGATCAAAGTTGAGCCAGATGATGCTTTACCAGCCCTTCCTACACTTGCTGAACTTCCACCATTGGAAGAACTCCCTCCTTTGGAAGTGACCGTTTCACCTGATACACCTGCAGCGAAACCTAAGAAAAAGAAGAGGCTTCGAAACTTCTTGATTTTCCTTCTACTCGTAGGGGCTGGCGCAGCAGTTGCGTATCAACAAGGCCATCTCGAGGGACTATTGTAACTGCCCTTGCTGAACAATAACTCGAGGCTGATGCTGAACGGGCTGAACGAATTGTCCTTGCACATGGACAAGTTGCCCTTCTTGAATAATTGAGCCAGCAGGCGCTTGTATTGTTTCTTCTCTTCGATAGGTATTGGTCGTTAGCAGTGTTGGATCTGCTCGAGCGATTTGTCCATCAAGCCTTCTTGCATTCCAATATCCCCAATAAACCAAGGCGAGAAGTCCAGCAAAGAAAATTAATCCGAGAATGAACATGATAACAGCCATGGTTATCTCTCCAGAAGCCCTTTCCATGAGGCTCGGGCATACTTGGCTGCCTCTGCAGCAGGATCGTCCTTTCCATGAATTCCAGAACCTACAATGATACAATCCGATCCGGAAAGAACTGCTTCATATGGGTCGCCATATCGTTGTCCTTTGGCTCCATCCCCAGTTGCTAAATTGATGCCAGGCGTCCAAATTAACTTTGAATTTCCAACTAATTTTCGTAAATCAGAAATGCCAGATGGTTGGCTTCCATTTCCAATGAATCCGAATACACCGGGGTGTTTTGAACCATGTTCCGCAACGGTTGCGGTATAGGATGGAATAAGCAGATTTCCACGACTCGACATTTGTGCAAGGAGCAGAACTCCTCCGATACGGCCTTTTCCTTGCCACGCTGATTGCAAACCGTCAACAATATCAGGGCCGCTGATGAGGTGTGCCGTTACAAGGTCGGACCAACTCGCAATATCATAGAGCCCAAGCATCTGCTTTTCGCTGATTTTACCAATGTCTGCAAACTTTCGATCTTCAAAAATCAGGAGTCCGAGATCGTTCGCTTTCTTACAAAACGCGCCCCAATCTTTCGCAGTCCAGTCATCAATCATATCGACATGCGTTTTCAATGCGACAATAAATGGATGTACGTCATCGAGTAAATCATTTAATTCCTTCATCGTTGGACGATCAGCAGCCAAACAGACCAGAGATTGTTTTTGAGCAGCAAGTTCCATGTATTGTCGAGCCATTGGAAGGGTTGCAGATTCCCAACGCTCTTTCCAAACACTTGCAGGCTCCATTAGTAACTCCCAAGAGGTGCTATCAATCATAGTTTACGGAGGATACGCAAACCGTTTATGCAACCATGTGGAGGGGTGAACATGACGCAGGGGCGCACCATCAAGGCGACGCTTCTCGTTGCATTGTTGTTGAATGTCCTTCTTGCGGGTTGTTTTGGCTCTCCAGAAACCATTTCACAAGACGATGAACCCTCCTCAAATTATCCCGACATCTATGAACGCCATACACTTGAATGGAACTGGACAGGATCGTATTCCAGAGTTCTTGAAGACGGACCGCATGAACCACTTTCTGTTCAAGAAGCAACAATCGATGTTGACACTTCAGGAACTTGGGAAGGCGGACCCAACACCGCAGAAGTTCACCTGTCTTACTGGCTTCCTTCCAACACAGAACTGGGAGATCAAGTCCCAGTAATTGCCGTCATTAGCCCATATTTTTCGTATGGACAACAAGGTAGCGAATCATCACCAACAAATGTGGTGAGTGCCGGACGTGGTGAATTTATCTACGATAATTTCGTTCCTCATGGCTATGCATTAGCCCAAGTTGCAGTCTTCGCTACTGAAGAGAGTACTGGGTGTTTTGATTACAGAGGGGACGGCGAAGGGCAGGGAATTCACGCTGCAGTAGAATGGCTTGGAACTCAAAACTGGAGCAATGGAAACGTTGCAATTTACGGCAAGTCCTACGAAGGAGCAACTGCTTGGGAAGCAGCAGCTCAAGGCAGTTCACATCTCAAGACAATCGTTCCGATTTCTGGAACCACGGCCCTTGGACCACTTCTTTACAAGAACGGAAGTGCAGAAGCACGTAGCCAAGTTATGCACTCCAATTACGGCGGGTCTATCCTTGACTATGATACAGATGACTTGGACAATATGTGCGCCGATGTTGTAGAAGGATTCCTAGCAGGACCAACCCGATACGGTTTGGGAGAACTGGATCCATACATGGATAATTACTATGATGAACGAAGCCACATCGATAAAGCTCTTGGAAAATACAACGGAAGCATCTACTGGGTACAAGGCCTTCAGGATTGGAACGTTGATCCTCACCAAGTCTTTGGAGGGCCGCCTGGTACAAATTGGTATCAAGCCTACATTGATGCAGGTTACGATGTAGCAGGGATGCTCGGCCAATGGGAACACAATTATCCAGATCAATGGTCAAAACATAACAACCAGGAATCGGGATATGGTGGAGAAGCAATCCAGAACATGACTCGATGGGACTGGGGACAAGATCTCTTCGAATGGATGGAATATTACCTCAAAGATATCGGAGAAAAACCCGATTTACACGCACAAATACAACGCAATGATGGTCAATGGCGAATCGAAGAAACATGGCCGCCACTTGATGTTGAACGACTAACACTTGAACTTTCAGATTGCGTAAATGACGGGGCATTCGTTGGAGGTGGTGCCCCTGTTGTTGGAGGGGGCCAAACTTTAGCTGTAGACTGCCCAGCAATGAGCGATACAGAACATCTCCATATTGCAGGTCTTGCAACAATTCACCTTTCAGCAGTACCTACATTTGATGGAGGGCAAATCTTCGTTGAAATGCAAGACGCAGAAACCGGAATTCGACTAGGACATGCTACAATGGATGTCCGATACCATGCAGGAGGTTATGATGCCCAAACCGTAATTCCTGGTGAAGCAATCACGATGTTGATGGAATTCCAAGCGATCGATGCCATTCTTCCTGCAGGACATGGGTTGCGCTTTGTTCTCTCTGAACAAGGTGAAGATTACCTCGCACCAGCTTGCGGGACAACCTGCACTGTCCACGTATTACCTTCACTTTCTATCGTAGAATTGCCCTTAATCGAACGAACAGAAGCAGACGTTCTTCTTACGCCTCAATCTGAAGATGCGGCGAACAATAATTGAGATTTTACTGCTCGAATTCACTCGTTGAACGATTGAATATTTTTAGAATAAAAATCGAGCAATTGACAAATTTTATTACAAAATAACTGATTAAATATACGCATTCAAACATTAAAAGAAAGAATATTTATTCATTAAGCACAAAGTTGTTCAAGATTAGTGAACAAATGATTGATATACCGTCTACGATACCTTGCATCTAATGTCCACGAAATCAAAATTGGAATACATTTGGCTTGACGGTTACGAACCAACACAGAATATGCGAAGCAAGACCATGGTCAGAGATGGCTTTACTGGAACTCTTGAAGAATGCCCTGAGTGGATGTTCGATGGTTCTTCAACACGTCAAGCAGAAGGAGGCGCCTCAGATTGCCTTCTCAAGCCAGTTGCAATCTATCCAGATCCACAACGCATCAATGGTTTCCTAGTTATGTGCGAAGTACTCAATCCTGATGGAACGCCTCATGCATCGAATGCTCGAGCTACAATCGACGATGATGACAACGATTTCTGGTTTGGATACGAGCAAGAATATTTCATCATGGATGTCGATACACAACTCCCAGTTGGTTTCCCAGTGGGCGGATATCCAGGTCCACAAGGACTGTACTACTGTTCAGTTGGTGGAAAGAACACTCACGGACGTGCTTTCGTTGAAGAACACGCCGATCTTTGCCTCGAAGCAGGGATTAACTTTGAAGGAATCAACCAAGAAGTTGCTTGCGGTCAATGGGAATTCCAAGTTTTCGCTAAAGGTGCTAAGAAAGCAGGGGATGAACTCTGGGTTTCCCGCTATCTCCTCGACAGATTAACTGAGAGTTACGGCTACTACATCGAATACCATCCAAAACCAGTCCAAGGAGATTGGAATGGATCTGGTATGCATGCAAACTTCTCCAATGGTGCTATGCGCGATACTGGCGGAAAGGAACTCTTCGATACAATTTGTGAAGCGTTTGGCCAGAACATCAAGAAGCACATGGATGTCTATGGGGCTCACAATGAAATGCGACTCACAGGTTTGCATGAAACACAATCAATCGATCAATTCTCCTACGGAGTATCCGACCGTGGAGCATCCATCCGTGTACCAGCAACTGTTCCGGCAGATGGGTGGATTGGCCGTCTTGAAGACCGCCGACCAGCATCCAATGGTGACCCATACAAGATTGGTGCAGTCATTATCGAAACGACAAAATCAGCAATGTGAACTTCACTTTGAATCGAGAATAAGATTCTCATTGTGAAGTGCGTGATGCCATAGGCTTGCTAGTCGAACAAGATTGTATGCAGAACGCTCAACTCGAGATACGATGTTAACAATATCTAATCGAGCAGCCTTTCCTCCCATTGAATCTGATTTGAGGCTCGATAATGCATCGACAGCCTTTCGATGCTCTTGGCGAATATTTTTCCAGGAGCTACGAACTTCTTCAATTGGCACATCTTCGTTTTCAGTTAAACATGTACACATCGTATCAAGCAATGAATTCATACTCTTGTGCATTCCAAGTACAGATTGAACGATAACCTCCGGCAATTCCCCTGCATTCTCATCGAGTGAACGATCAGAACGAGCAATATCACGCGCATGACGAACAATTCTCTCAATCGTATCAACGCTACGCAAGTAAGCGGCAACAACCCTCAAATCTTTCATCAGTGGTTGATTCAGTGCTAAAATCAAAAGCAGATTATTTGTTAGATCCCAATTGACTTCCCGTGCATGCTTCCGTACCTTTTTCACTTCACTGTATACTTCAGAATCAAGTTTTGTAAATGCTGTTATCGCATCTTCATATACCTGCTTTGCTTCTTCAAAGTAATCTTTCAAATCCTGTCTAACTAATCCAAGTCGCTCATCTAATCCTGTTCTAATTGGCATATTATCACCTCAACCAAATCTTCCCGTAATGTATCTCTTGGTTAACTCCAAGTCTGGATCAGAAAAGATCTTATCAGTTTCTCCAAACTCTACAAGCCTTCCAAGATACATAAACCCTGTATAATCACTCACCCTAGCCGCTTGAGACATGGAGTGGGTTACGATTACAACTGTGAAATCCTTTTTCAATTCTAGAATCAATTCTTCAATTGCTGCTGTAGCAATTGGATCCAGAGCACTACATGGCTCATCCATCAAAATAATATCAGGCTCAACTGCAATGGTTCGAGCAATACATAATCGCTGCTGTTGACCGCCTGAAAGCGAGGTTCCTAAATCATGCATCCTATCAGAAACTTCATCCCAAATAGCGGCCCTTTTCAGACTCTTTTCGATAATTGCATCAAGTTCTTCACGTGTTGGTTTTGTATGTAATTTGACACCGTATCCAACGTTGTCATAAATTGATTTAGGGAAGGGATTTGGCCTTTGGAATACCATTCCAATGTTCTTTCGAATCTCAACAAGGTCCGCATCCTTTGCGGTAATTTCGGTATCACCCATTGAAATCTTGCCATCATAATGACAGATTGAAATTAAGTCATTCATTCGATTCATCATTCTAAGAAGAGTACTTTTCCCACATCCAGATGGCCCGATTAATGCAGTTACGCTATTCTTTGCAATCGGTAACGAAACACCATACAGAGCTTGATTATCCCCATACCATAAATCGAGATCTTCGATCATCAAATCTATCTCGCCATTAACATCTAATTTTTTAGTAGAATCGGGAACAACTTCTCCACCTATTTTTTCGCTCATGATTTTAACCTCTTTCTGAAATGCTGCCTCAACACAATCGCAATACTGTTCATTGCAATTAATAGACAAATTAGAGTGATACTCGCTGCTGCTGCCATCGAATGCCATGCATGGTCAGGCTCAGCCGTCCAGAAATAAATCTGGATTGGGATAACGGTGAAATTAAGGTTACCTCCATTGAGAGCTGCCAGTGGCTCAGGATCGAACAAAATCATAGCGGTTGCGCCTACAACAACAAGTGGAGCTGCCTCGCCCATTATTCGACTCATAGCCAAGATAGTTCCAGTCATGATGCCCGGCATTGCGGATGGTAGAACGTGGTCTTTTGTGACCTGCCATCGTGTGCACCCAATTCCATATGCTGATTCTCTTACCGAACGAGGAACGCTACGCAGTGCTTCCTGGCCTCCCAATACAATGATTGGCATTGCCATAACCCCCATGGTTAATCCAGCGGCAAGAACGGATGGCCCAAGACCCCAACCTATTCCACCTTGCTTGACAAAGATTGCAAGCCCAAACATACCGAATACAATTGAGGGGACGCCTGCTAAATTTGTAACAAGAGCCTGTATGAGTTTAGTGATTCGATTGGGTTTTGCATATTCTTCAAGATAAATTGCAGCTCCAACAGAAATTGGAATGGAAACAACCATTGCGATCAACATGACCCAAATCGTACCGTAGAATGCAGCTCGAATACCAGAAGCATAAGGGACGAAAATATCCTGGTAACGTTCGGTTAAAAACGGGATATCAATGAGAAGAGGTATGAATATTGTGGATGTAAACAGCAGCATTCTTGACCACATCAAAATACCATCTCGATTTGAGATAGAATGCTTGAGTCTTGAGGTTTCATGGATTTCTCGTTTTAGATTCTTCAACCTCTCAATACCTTCGAGCAATCTGTACAAGATTGTACCGCACATAGCCCAGCATAAAGCACCCAAAGCTGCATCCAAAGTTGGCAGGTAGTTTTCTAATTCAAGAATATCCGCTTTGTCGCTAAATTCAAAACTCAATGACAAAGTGAGTGCTGCGAGGATATAGAACACTCCCCAAACCAATTTTTTGTAACTCTCAATTTTACTAAGCAAAGATATTACATTTTCCTGTGGCCAGGTAAAGACGATGATAAGAATCAACAATGTTGCCCAAGCAAGCAATTCCAAAAGTTGGAACACTTGTTCGTTTTCATCGTCCCACAAAACATGGACATCGCCAGAGATGACGAATGTGTTTACTGAAGGATAACCAGTATCATCTGCGTTTGGGACTGGGCCAGAAATTTGTTCGACTGTTACAGGTACACTAAGAGCTGAGTACGCGTAAAATTTTGTTTTACGGCCCACATCAATCTCGGTTTGGTCAACGCCATTTGAATCAATATAGATGTCCGTCTTGATTTGACGGGTTTGAATGACATTGATTTGGACATCATGTGAATGAGAGCCATTTTCATCATCCCATTCAAATCGAATGACAACGGGGTCGCCAGTGAGGTTACCGTTTTCATCAATATTTGGAAAGTCCCATTCAAATCTGTAATCTGATTCTGGGATCCATTCACTGACAGCGGTAATCTCTCCCTGTTCTCCTTTGATGAAGGTGGGTTCTGCGATTTGCCAAATCAAGACGCCCAGGAAGAGTAAACCGATTAATCCCGCGATAGCCAAACTCGTTGATCCCACCCTCTCAGTAAGATTTCTTAGTTTACGGCTCCTTTTTTGGAGTTTATCGATGTCTTTCATCAGTAAGCCTCCCTGTATGCTGACAGAACTTTGTTACCGAGTAAATTCAGGCACAATGTTATTGCAAAAAGATACAAACCTACTGCGAAGATTGTAAGGTAGCCTATTTCTCCGAACGGGAGGTCTCCTCCAACACGTTGAGCGATATATGCAGTCATTGTTTGAGCCGGTACGAACATGTTTGAGGTGTAAACTGCAACAGTTCCAACAGCCAGTGTAACAGCCATTGTTTCTCCAACTGCTCTTGATAGAGCGAGAATGATACTTGCGATAATTCCTGACAATGAGGCCTGAATCATTACTTTCATCGTTGTCTCAATTTTCGTTGCCCCTAACGCCAAAGATCCTTCACGTAGTTCATTTGGAACTGCACGCAAAGCATCTTCAGACATTGAAGCAATAAGAGGGAGAATCATAATTCCAACCACGATTGCACCGTTGATTGGATTCAAAACATTAGGAGGTTGATCAATCCACCCGTTTGCAAATGCGTATTCACCGAACTCAACGACAAGCGGCCCGATGTAAATGAATGCGAAGAACCCGTAAACGACTGAAGGAATTCCAGCAAGAATCTCAAGCGTAGGCTTGACGACAGCAGCCAATCGTGGAGGTGCATATTCGGACAAGTATATGGCGCATCCAACCCCTAATGGTACAGCGATTACCAGGGCACCAAATGCTACTTGTAACGTTGTCAGAAGCAGACTGTTCACACCAAAGGACATCGTTTCGCACAGAGAACGTCGATCTTCACAGGCTCCTGTTGGAGTCCATTGATTCTGGAAAAAGAATTCACCCAATGCCCCAGAATAGTTCATCGTTATAGCGTCGAATACAGTTATCAAAATGAACAAAGAAAGTATATTTCTCCATATATTAGAAATTTCAATATTCCCTCCTAAGATTCTTTTCATCTGAATTTTCCCAATGGATCTCCAGACGATTACGCAGAACAATATCGAAATCCCCAAAAGGAAGCTATCATTAAACAACAATTGCAAAACAGCGACTGCAAAAACAAACTTAACGATTCCATGGTGTGGATTCCAGACATACAGCGGGATTGATGAAAGGAGAGTTCCCTTTACTGCTTTACTTTCACGATCGAGGAATAATGCGACAACGAGCAGCAAGCATGCAAATCCAGACGCCGAAAGAATACCGCTAAAATCCCAATCAAAAGAAAACCAACCTCTATGTTCAGCAATGTCTGAAAAAAATGTGATTGTTTCGAACAACAAAGTCTGAATAATTCCCAGAGTGATGAGAATCACTGACAAACTCATGACAAATAGAATTGTACCAGCCTTGTCCTTAGTAAGCCGCTGTAGAAATGACATACTCGACACCGTTCAAACTTTTTCCAATCGGTCATGCATTAGCATGTTGAGTAGGGCCTCAGCAAAATTTACGCTGTATGCGCACAACCTTCTGATAGACTCAGAGATTCTGAATTCACATAGGAGCCGTTCTGCCGATCCGCGCCCTGTCCAAAGATCACTTTCGGCACCTTCAACATCATCTCGAATTTTGGCTAACTCCAATTTTGCTGAATGGATGAGTGTAATGTCCTTTGTGTACATATTATGAACAATGGTTTTGAGTTCTTTAGCCCATTTCGGAATAGCATTCAATGGTAATTCGTCTACTCCAATTTTTAGTACCTTAGAATGCTCGCGAACTAAGAACCCTAATCTTGTTGCGTGATCACCCATTCGCTCAAGAACCCTTGCGATGTTCGCGTGTTCCATTGCAGTAAAGCGGTCAACAGAAAGCCTCTTTTCAACAGATGGCATTTGTAAGGATGCTGCAACTTGTCGTTCCAATAACAACCTCCTTGCATCAATTTGTCTTTCACGGTCGTCAATATCGGAGAGTAATTCAACTTCTTCACCTTCAATGACCGCCAATGCATCAGAGACCAAACTTGAAATTAACAAGTACATTCTGTTAATTGAAACCTGTAATTTGAGTTCTGATGGATTCAATATAGAGATAATTCTGATTTCTTTATCATCATCATGTTCAATTTCCATACCTCTGGTATCGCGTAAGAAGTCTCGAACGTTCCCTCTTGTTTCTCGCGATATTGGAGTTTCACAAGTGATTTTTATTACATCGGCTCCTGAGAGATAAGACCCGATCATCAAGTCGACCAATCCTGTTTTATTGGCGCAGCAATCTAAGGTGATGGATTGCTTCATGGCTGAGTCCTGTAGCGGAGATAATCTCAAATCTCCCGATGCAAGTTCCTCGAGGCTGACGACATCACCCTTCTTCAGGCCATTTGAGTTAACCCAGTCTTTTGGGAGAGAGACGATCATAGTGGACCCGCCAGTTACTTGCAGTTTGCGGAATTCACTCGTTGTATCCACCCAAGAACCCCCTCTATCGTTTATCCGTAGACAATCTAGAATACATAGAGGTCGACAATAAAATATATACTGCTATATATGAATATAGAGTATCTAATGAGGAACGATATGTCCTAGTCGACATTGGGACAAAGCACAGGAGAACCTGATATGAGCATAAATAAGAATGGAATGGCATGGACACTCGTCCTCACACTAATGTTTGCTGGCTTAGCTGGCTGTTTGGATGGAGACGACGATGAAACCACAGAAGAAAAAACGATTAACATCGCAGGAAGCAGTACTGTCTTTCCAGTTGCGAGCGCCTGGGGTCAAGCCTACAGCGCATCAAATGATGATTACACAGTCACTGTAGCAGGAGGAGGATCCGGCGCTGGTGCATCCAAAGTATGCAGCACAGACTCTGATTCAGTGCACATCGGCGACATGAGCAGAGACTGGAAGACATCTGAAGCAGATGCTGGAGAAGATGGATACACATTTAATTGCCTTGACTCCGATATCACAGTCACACAACTCGTTGTTGCAATTGATGGACTCTCTGTCGTTGTCAAGAAAGGTGGCGCTGCAGACCAGTGTATCACAGAAATGGGCGGATTGTCCATGGGACAATTGCGTTGGATCTTCACCGATTGGACTGAGTCTGAACTTACTGAAAATGGGCTCAACATGAGCTCTATCACACCTAATAATGATGATGACGGAGTGCGCGAATGGGGTGATTTACACGCTTCATGCGCAGATTCCGAAGTCAAACTTTGGGGCGCTGACTCCGATTCAGGAACATACGAGTACTTCGGAGAGCAAGTTTTCTGTAAGAACTGCTTTGCAGGAAAGGATGGCTACGAAGCTGAAGGATTCGACAGTGCACGTGGCTACCAAAACTCCGCTGACGACAACCAAATCGTCAACGGAATCACCGGTGACGAGAACGCAATCGGATACTTCGGATATGCGTACTACGAAGAGAACGCCAACACATTGAGTGTTGCCGCTATTGCGAACAACGACACACACGGTGTCGCAGACGCTGGTGGAGCTGTAACTCCTGAAGCAAGCACTGTTGCAGACGGATCTTACGCACCATTATCTCGATTCATTTACATGAACGTCAACAACGATGACTGGGACCTTGTGCGTGGATTCATTGAGTACGGATACTCCGATGCTGGCATGGACCACGTCATGGACGTGGGCTATGTTGCACTACCTCAAGCAATGATCGACGAGATGGTTGCTCGAATTGGTTGAAGCGTTTGGAAGAACACAATCGAAGCTCCGTTTTTCATAACCCCAATGTAGTCTCTTGTCCACTCGAAATGAGTGGGCAAGGGACCTCTATGGCAAAGCTTGCTTACTTCGTATACGGTATACGCCAACGGTTATGCCGACGATGAAGGCTAACGTGAGTATGTTTGATACGATCATTGCGATTGAATTTACGATGATTCCATAGACAAGCCACAGCGAGAGTGATACGCTTACAGCGACGAATGTTGGAATGGAAATTCCTTCCTCTTTCCCATCTACCCACACTCTGCGAATTTGAGGAATCCAGGCGAGAATACCAATCAAACCACCGACAAGGCCTATTGCCTCAATCCATGCATCGGCCATTAACCCCACTCCATTGGGCGCTTTGAGGCATCAATAGAATCGATCATCATCCAATCGATATCTTCTGCTTGGGTTCTCCCAACGACGTGCATTTTGACAGCAGGACCATCCTTGCATTTGAGTTCGATATTGCGACCACTTTCGTCATTGAGGTGGATTTTGCTGAGTTTGGGCTTGAGCAATGTCAGGATGCTTCGTGGGTGGGTACAAGTTGCTGTTAAGCCTCCTTGACGAGTAGCATCCCATTCCTCAACACCGGTTCCAAGGCCAAGACTGAGAAGATCGCCTTTTACTTTCAATCCCCCATGCATATGGATTTCATCCCATGTTCCGAAACCGGCCATTGTTTCCATGATACGAGGGTTTTCTTCTCCACCTCCACGCTTTTGTAAAAGAGCGAGGAGTTGCTTTTCATTCAGCATTGTTGCAGGAAGTTCAGGCATGTTCTTTGGCCATTCTAGACGTTGATGGGTCATGGCTACGAATGTTTGAATGTCGAGTTTGTCATCAGGATATCGTTGAGCATGAATTTCAGTTAACAGTCTTGTTTTTCGAGCAATGCGATGAGCGACAGTAGCGTGACTGTGCATTGTTCCATTATTTCGATGTTGGATGAATTCACCATCTTCTTTGACTTCAAATCGTCCTGACCAATGCTTTTGTTCAACGACGAGAACAACAGAACCTGAAATTAAGATCAAATCGATTTCTCTTCGTCCACCATCTGGATCGGGTATGCGTACAGACCCGTGTACTGACCAGTTGTTTTTGCGTCCAGCAGCCCGAGTTAACTTCTCAAGTCGTAATTCAGAATTGTCTCCAGCTTGATGAATCTCGTCAACGGGTTGTTTCAAACACCGTCTGCGCCAGAGATTCCATCGTTGTTTGAATCCCAACCAATCACCTGAGTAATGAATCAACAGAGTCTACAATCAGAGAAGGCCTTTGTTCAGCACCTTCTGGGAGTTGGTTCACATCATCCATCGTAGCTTCACCTGATAGAACGAGAATACCCATGCAACCGGCTCGACTTGCCATTGCTATATCGGTGTAGAGGCGATCTCCAACCATTGCACATTCCTCTGGCTTCAATCCCAATGCTTCGATTCGATGCAGAATCATCCCAGCATTTGGTTTTCCAGAAATATGTACTGGATCAACCCCAGTTGTTACTTTGAAAAGAGCGAGGAATGCACCGACATCAGGCAATCCTCCATCGGGTGAAGGACAAACCATATCGGGGTGTGAAGCCATCAAAGGAACTCCAGCATGAAGATGCAGGCTCGCAGTTTCCAACTTCTCATATGTGGTTTCAGTATCGTATCCTAGAACAACATATTCTGGCTTCAGTGAACGCGTTGCAATTCCTTCTGCCTCAAGCATTTTGCACATTCCTTCTGTACCGACACAATACGTTTTTGTTATGTTATTCTTCTTCAACCAGGCGAGACAATCATGGGTCGATAAGAGGACATCATCAGCGGTTGCCGGAATCCCCATTCCTTCCAATTTTTTGACGTATTGAGTAACACTTCTGGAAGAATTATTTGAAAGGAAAAAGCGTTGAACACCCTGCTCATCGCATCGATGTAGAAATTCAAGTGCTCCGGGAATGAGGTTTCCACCGAGATATATTGTTCCATCGAGGTCTAAAAAGACGGCCTTAATCCCGTCAAGAGAGGCTCCCATATTGTGCTCTTAGAACATCAAGGTCTTGAACATGAACCATGGGGAGTGAAGATTTTCTTGCGCTTCTTTACTTGCAATCATTTCCGTCATCATTTCCTGGAGTGCTGGCTTCTTGCCTGCCTTTCCAACAAACCAATTGAGCAACCAAGAACGTCGAGACAGAGATTGCATACGATAACTGTTGGTTAATTCCTTGCCGAGTACATCCCAAACTTCCACTTGGTAATCCATTGGAGATTTCCCTTCTAAGATATGCCGGGCTGCAATTTCGCCCGTAACCAGTGCGTTTCCAACCCCCTCTCCAGAAAAAGGATCGATAAGACTTGCAGCATCTCCAACCAGCCACGCCCCGTTCATTGCCATTCTTCTTGGCTGAAGTTTCTGTTTTTTCCGGGGAGATCCGAAGGGGAGTTGCCAACCCTTTGCAGTTCCTTCCACTAATGTTGCATCTGCAAACCGTTCTTTGAATTGAGGATGATTGGCAATGATATCTCGTTGTAATGCCTTGAGCTTTTTCGATTGTTTATCCATGAGATGCATAACCATGCCACAACCAACATTGACTCTACCATTGCCGAGTGGGAAAATCCAGAAGTATCCAGGAATGATATCGTCTACAAAATGAATTTCAATGTCGCCAATGTTCTCTTCGCATCCTTTGACACCATCCCAATACTCTCGATATCCGCCACAGTAATGCTTTCTGTCAACCATCACTTCGTTGTAAGTATCTACGACTAAAGCAGTCGCAACAGGGCAACGATATCCTGCTGCACCGACGATTGCAGGAGCTTTGTATTCGAGAACATCACCCTTTCTCCCCCCGATTCTTAGACGTATTCCAGAAGCGAATCGATCATCCTTGGAACCGTCTCCAGGATCGTTTCCATCATTAAACAGGACATCAGTGACATCAGCTCCCTGTACTACAGAGCCTCCGTTTTCTCGAACAAGATGCTGAACTCTTTCGAATAAAAGGTGGTCGAATTGCTCTCTTGGCAGTGAGTAACCAGCCTCTAATCGAGCGACATCCTCTTCTGGTAGGGCCACCCGAACCTCCTTTCCATTTGGACTAGAGAAAAGAATTCCATTGACTCGGAAATGGGGCGTCTGTTCGAGTGTTTCTTTGACGCCGAGCGCCTTAACATGGGAGAGAGACTTACCGCCAACAGCATCACCACAGACTTTGTCTCGAGGCCAGATACCTTTCTCGATCAAGAGAACGCGCTTTCCTGCCATGGCGAGATATCCGGCAGCAGAAGAACCACCAGGGCCCCCGCCAACAACAATTGCATCAAATGATGCGCCAGATTCAGGGACTTGCCCCGTATCGATTGGCTCAGTCCATGACGGCATGGTTCGTGGACTTCACGATGCTCTTTGAGGCTTCTTACGACACCATCATCACTATGCGCTTTGGGTGAACAACGTGCTTCATGCAGGCCGTGACGCGACGTAAAGCGGTATGGGGCTTGTTGGTCGTAACCATTGTTTGGGGAGCGACGTTCATATGGATGAAACAGGCCATGAATGCTGTCCAAACTGAAATTGATGAATACGGTCAAACAGCAGTGGTATCTGTTCTTGTTGGAGGTCGTTTCCTAATTGCTGCAATTGCGCTCTTTATTGGATCTTCAAAGGCAAGAGCAGCTCTTAGAGAGAGAGAATTATGGAGCGGTGGAACGGTTTTAGGGCTTATTCTCCTTGTCGGATTCACGACGCAGATGGTTGGTATCGATACAATTTCCCCATCAACATCCGCATTCTTAACCTCTCTTTATGTCGTCTTTACAGCGATGATATCTACCAAAATGACGGGTCAACGCGTCACTCGAATGATGATTGTTGGCGTTCTTTTAGCAACATTTGGAGCAGGTTTCATCGAAGGACCACCACATATCTCATGGGGCAAAGGAGAAATTTTGACAGTTATCTGTGCTTTCTTTTTCGCGCTTCACATAATTTTCACCCAATCGATCACACAACGAATGGATCCTCTTGGCGTAACCATCACCTCATTCGTTATCGTGAGCATTGGCAGTTTCCTCATCTCCGTACTTATGGGCGGAATGGACACCTTCAAACTCTGGGAATTAACGCTTCAACAGGACGTTATTGTTCCCCTGCTTTGTTTGGGATTACTTGGATCTCTATTCGCCCTACTGTTGCTTAATTTGTTGCAACGATATCTCCATCCAGTACAAGCTGCAATTATCTATGGCCTCGAACCTGTTTGGGCGACAATGTTTGCACTCGGCCTTGGACTATCGGATTGGTCTGGGTGGATTGCTATTGGAGGGTCGGCTTTGTTATTGGGCAATGTCCTTGTGGAATTGCGACAATCGACTCATGCCGAGGAAGAATAAACCATCATAATCTTCCACATCGTTGAAGGGCTAGAGGCAACTCCGTTGGTTTGGGCTGAACATGGGCGACGACCAACATCACCAAGACGGAACGAAAAACGTGCACGCTGGAACCAACCACATCGGCGAGTCTGTTAATACACCAATCTTCCTTTCTTCAACATACAAATTGACAGAAGAACGCTATGCGGGATGGGCAGCAGGAGCTCAACACACACTTCTTTATTCCCGACTTTCATCGGTAAATTCCGATGCAGTTGCTCAGAAAATTTGTGCAATGGAAGGTGGAGAGGATGCAGAAACCTTTGCAAGCGGTATGGCTGCAATATCCTCCACATTGATGATGCTCTTGAGCAAAGGCGATCACATGGTTGCATCAGCGGATGTTTATGGCGGCACCTATGGATTAATCACAGAAGAACTCCCTCGTTTTGGTATTGAAACAACCATGGCGGACATGACCGATCCTTCATCATATGAGGCAGCAATCCAAGAGAACACGAAGATTCTCTACATCGAAACAATCACAAATCCAAATCTCAAAGTCTGTGACATTCCTGCAATGGTTGAGATCGGTAAGCGACACAATTTGATCGTTATCATCGACAATACATTCGCTTCACCTTGGGCCTGTAAACCAATTTCGATGGGCGTAGACCTTGTTATTCATTCAACCACAAAATACCTCGGTGGACACTCTGATTTAATCGGGGGCGCAGTTGTTGGTTCCAAGGAACTCATCTCGAAAATTTTCATGGGAAGAGTTCACTTTGGAGGATCCCCAGACCCACACAACTGCTATCTTCTTGAACGTGGAATGCGCACTCTCCATGCACGTATGCCATTGCTAACATCGAATGCTGCAACACTCGCACAACGACTCGATAATCATCCAAACGTTGTTCGTGTTCAACACGTTTCACTTCCATCCCACACCGAGTATGAAGTCGCTCAAAGAGTCGTACCAAAGGGTTGCGGAATGGTTGGAATTGTTGTTGCAGGAGGCGATGAAGGGGCAATGAATTTCATGGCGAAACTGAAACTGTTTTACGAAGCAACTTCTCTCGGAGGCGTAGAATCTTTGATTGAAGTTCCAGCGACATCAAGCCATATGTTCATCCCAGAAGACGTTCGAATTGCAGCGGGAATTGAACCAGGTTATGTTCGTATCAGCGTTGGAATCGAAGATGTTGAAGATCTTTGGAACGACCTGAACCAAGCACTTTCACAGTGATGGTAAAGGGTCTTGTTGCCCGGTTGCGGTATGCAGGTTGTTCAACGCCTCGATAAATTCTGTTCTGTCAGCATCTTCAGATTCGAGTAGGTTCTTTCCAGCCTTTAGCAAAACCTTCGTCGCTTCCATCCAAGCTCCACCACGATCCCGAGCAAGAGATTCGAAGTGCCAATCTTGTCCACTTGAGCGGCCTGCGGCACACAACCACGACCAACCGGCTGCAGATTCATCGATTCCATCATGGCGTGATGTTGCGATACGTTCTGCAATACCAGGACCCTCTAATAGTCCGGTTAAGATCAAATCGTGAATTGAACCCGTTGGACCAGATATCTGCTCTTTGGAGAATGGGAACTTTGCTTTCTTCTGGGCCTTTTCTCGCGCAGTTCCAAGGCTCTTGAGGAAATTTTTGAGGGGCTTTGGCTTTTTCAGTTGCTGCTTCCAGATAATATCGGCCTCATCCCCATCAATTCCGATGTGTTCGAGACCAGCTAATCCATTTTCTTCCCACAAAGCATTCACAGCGTCGCTAAGGCTTGCACCTTCCATGACCTCGATGATACTCCCTTCACGCTCACGAAGACCGCCACGTGGATCAATCCGAATCCCTTCTGTTGCGTGTTGCATAGCGTGAAGAAAGACGCCAGCAGCCAATGCCTTTTCGTCATCGGCGCCAGCCATACTTGACAAAGCAGTAAGAATTTCTTCGATTGAAGAACCTTCACACCATGAAGAACCAAGAAGCAATCCAGATTCTAATGAATCGAGGACGGCGCGTTGACAAGCCATACTCAAACTCCCTTCAGGCACAGTAAGGCCATGCCATCCAGCAACAAGTTTACCCATTCCTTCATGTGCACTTTTTGGAAGGGCATCTTCGGGGCTCCATCCCATCGGTATCCACATAGCATCAATATCGACAACCGACATCAAGAGTGGAGGGAGCATTGAAAGAGCAAGATGATGAACAAAAGCACTTTCTTTTTCGCCCGTTGCACGTAGTGATTGAAGGTCGATTCCAACAATTGGCCCATGTCTGAATGTAAGACGAACCCACCCCTCGTTGGACGGAACGCCGTTCAATACATCACTCGCATCGATTTCACCTGCAACAAACACGTCAGTCCCTTCGACCTGTTCATGTTTAAAATCAAACCGAGAACGTTCCAGGACATCTTCCAACCATCCAGCAGGCGGTGTTGGATCAGGACCTGTACAAACAAATCCACCTTCCCATGAGAAGAAGAACATCCCTTTTCGAGCATGATCTTCCCAAGGAAGAAGCCGTAATGTTAGGTTGTGATGGTTTTGTAATCCAGCAAGGTAGCCTTGCTTTCCATCTCCTCTTCGAATAAATGATCCAATACCAAAATTGGGAGATTTGAAATTTCCAACAATTGTGATATCAGAATCGTGAGCGGCATGAAGCGAGCCTGCAAGCGCCTTACCAACAGGATCTCCGCGTTTCGCAAGCATTCGCTTTGAGAGCCAGGAAGTGTTGTTCCTATTGGCAACAATTTTCTTCAAATCCTTGAGTGTTTTTGACACAGGGTCCTTACGCCCCCAACTTAATCGCCCCTTCCAAGTCATGGTTGGAAGACACGCATCAGGGTCTTCGAGCAAGAGTCGTAGTTGACGGCCAAGTCGCTTTGCAGTAGCATCATTTGCGTGCTTGGTACCACGCATTCGCATTCGTTGCTTTTGGCCAGGGAAGGTAACTTGCGCTGGTTTGGCCATGTTCTCCCCAACTTAACCCAACAAGGGGTCTCGCTTGAGGTCTTCCCTTCGCATATATCTCTATCAGGTAGGAACCTAACGGCATTTTGTTCGCATGGCGGCCATCACAGTCCTTGGAATTGCTCAAGATGGAGGAAGGCCGCAACCAGGTTGCCAGCGACCATGCTGCCAAGACCTCTCAGCAGCAGATTACCGCAGTCCAGTTTCACTTGGAATTAAAACAGAAAACGGAACAACGATTCTCATAGAAGCGACAAGAGATCTCGGCAGACAACTTATCACATTTGGAGAATCAAGTATCGATCATTTGTTTTTGACCCATGCCCATCTTGGACATGTAGACGGTCTAGGCCTGTTTGGTAGAGAAACAATGAGCGCTCGAGGCATTCCTTTGCATAGCAGCCCATCGATGCAGAATCTCATCAAATCAACCCCTGCTTGGGCATTACTACTCGAACAAGGCGTCTTTGATTTAACAGAAATTGGACACGTTGAAATCGATGATGTTGTCATTGAATCGATTGCAATCCCTCACAGGGCTGAACTTTCAGATATGCACGCTTTCGTAATTCGCGGAAAAGAGCATTCTGTTCTTTTCCTACCAGATCATGATTCCTGGGATCAAACGCTTTCAGCACATAACGCATCCTCAATTCGAGAATGGTTGAACAATCTTGACATCACTCACGCCTTACTCGATGGAACATTCTGGTCAGGAGACGAACTTCAAGGAAGAGATATGTCGGTAGTCCCCCATCCAACAATACAGGACTCTTTGGCAAGATTGGGTCAGAAACAAAATGGAGACCCGGAGATATTCTTCACCCATCTCAATCATACAAACCCCGCACATCAACAGGGAAGTGCAGAGTATCAAAACATTGTACAACTTGGTTGGAGAGTGAGTGTAGAAGGGGAGATGTTCATTCTTTAGTATAAGATATTGTGAATTCCTTCAAGAATACGAGTTCAATCTTCCAATCTACTATTTCACTGTCATCATTATTTTGGCAAATAATTCCGCCATCGCTATTTGCAGTAACTCCAACTTCAAAGGAATAATCTCCGTATCCAATATCGCCGCCACTTAATTCCTCCAAGATTTGTGCCTCTGAGATAGCTACAGGGCCCATGCCGACAATGGAGGTGTTTATCCACATCACACCGTCTTCAACAATTTCTTCCGTGCCAGAGCGAGAGATGAGTTGTTCACCGATCCCTCCCCCGATTGAAACATCATCATCAATTGTCGATGCTGTGAAATCGCAAGCTTGCTCATTATCTGTATGCGTTGCAGTGAAGAGATATCCTACAGGAGCATTGCCCATTTCTGCATAATTGGCATCGACTTGAATCGTGCTTCCACTAGCAATCTCATCACTTCCAGAAGCGATTTCTTCATAGGTATAATTTCCTTCTACAGTATACATTCTAATTTCATCACTCCAACTATCTTCGTCCATAGCATCAGGAGCATAGGCTGCGTAACTGGCTTCAGCAACTCCAGCGACGAAGAGAATCGCAATACCAAAATTGATTATCTGGCTCTTTCTAGATTCTGGAATCTTGAATCGACCTAATGAGTTTGAATCAGATGCTTCTCTAAACGCGCACATGAGGAAGTGCATTAGGAAGGCAGCCCCCATTCCAGGGACGGATGGGAAGATGTCTTCGCCAAAGCCAAGCAAACCCCAAATGATAACGCCTGCAAAAGCCGCAGTCATCATCACAATCGAATGTGTGGAATCGGGCTTGTAGCCGCTCCATCGTAGAATAAGAAGTGGGACGAAAACGCCTCCTAAACCGTACACTGCAAGAACAACGAGGGTAAAGACAGAATCGCCACCTGGAATATACAACCCAGCGATTGAGATCGCAGTTGCAAACGCTGCAACGACAAGCGTCACTTGCTTTGTTCTCCTATGGTTTTGATTCCATTCGGGCTTAATGTCATCAGTGATTGCCGCAGTACAGGCCAATACTTGGCTGTCAGCAGTGGACATTGTAGCAGCGAAAATCGATGCGAGAATCATTCCAACGCCAATCGCAGGCATCGTTTCCATTGCCATTATCGGAAGACTCAATTCAGCATCATAATTCGCAGCACTGAATAACACTCGGCTTGCAAGTCCAATAATCAACATGATGAGGATGAATGGCGTTTGCCAGATGAAGAACCAGATCATTGCCTTTTTACGATCTTCATCAGAATCGAGCGTCATAACACGTGATACAACTTGAGGCTGGCCTGCAACGCCTAATCCTCCTAGGAAGAAGGCGAAAACGTAGAGACTGATGCCAAACGATAAATCAGGAGGAAGGAGATTCGTGAGGTTCGAACTTTGCGCTGCTAACCCATCATTGAGCCCAGAGAACCCCCCTACCTCTCCAATGGCAATGAAACACAAGATCGTAGATCCAACAATCATGACGCAAGATTGAGCGGCATCCGTCCAGATAGATGCTCGAATTCCTCCGGCGTAACAGTAGGCTACAACGAGAACAAACCCAATGAGAATACCCACCAATTCGTCCCAACCCATCATAACAAACAATGCTTTACCACCCGCTGTTAATTGTGCAGCGGCATAAATGCAAAGGAAAAATACTGAAAGAACTGCAGCAAGCTTCGCTTCAGGCGCTCCAGCTTTTTCTGCAACGAGTGAAGAGAGTGAACGAACGCCACGTTCGCTTCCTTCCTCCTGAATGAATTTGTACAACCACGCCCAGGCAACCAGTTGCCCTATGGTTGAAAACAACCCGATCCAAATCACAGAATAACCCATCGTGTAGGTAAATCCAATAAATCCAATGAACATGTAGCCCGAGTTCCAAGTACTTACTGCAGAAAGTGCAGCAAGAGCAGGATTCATTCCACGCCCAGCAACGAGATAGTCGTCAGTAGTATCCTGTTTGACGCGCATACTGGCTAGGCCAACAGCTGCAAAGAAACCTAAGAATATCAAAAACGAGACAAGGATTCCAGTTTGGCTGCTCATAACAATCACTTCCACCGATTTACTGCTTCTCGCTCAATCTCGGATAAATTAGCCAACAACACCATACAATTCAATCTCCCGCTACTTTTGGTACCAAGATTCCCGATTGTTGTGGTTTGAAGGCGTTGCTCATCCGTCCCCAAATCACTGCAGAGAACGACTTCAAATTCTTCGATTTCCTGAATCATTTCTCTTTGTTCTTCAACGAGTTCCATTTGCTTGTATTTTTTGACCATTTTAGCAATACTTTCTGCAGCATCAGAGGCCTGCATGGGTTGCTGATCACCAGTTCCAGCCCCACTGGGGTCGAGGTCGAAAAGAACGAGGGTGTGTACTTTCTGTGAATAATTCTGCAACATTACTTCGAGCGGAGAGGTTGCAATCCACTCTCCGTAGGGGTATGTCAATGTTGTAGAACGGCCAAATTTGTAATTTGAAACGCCGGTCGCTCCAGGGACTAGTGTTGTAATTGAAATTCCATGGATAACATGAACTGAGATACCAGCGTGTTCTGCCCTAAGTTGGAGGTCAATGTGCGTGGTGGCTTGCATCGGGTCTCCCACAACAAGCACCGCTACAAGTTGACTCTTTGCCATTTCAAGCAAGTCTTCAGGTTCTTCGATAGTAGGGCGCATGATACGCTGAATAGATCCGATTTCTTGTTCCAATTCTTGCAACGCTTCCTCGGACCATAATGCAGTATAGGCTTCATAGAGACGTACGTCTGCAAGACGAGCCATTTCAACTGCTTCAATGGTCATTGATGACACCTTTCCAGGGCCTATTCCTATCAGGGCCAAACCGGATTTTTTGTCACCAACCATCCTCAAACCTCATACTTGCGACAGGTTAGCGAAGAACATGCGTCATTTGAGGGTGCCGAGTGCTAAAACGGCATTTTGGGTCGAACGATGCAAGGAAAACAACTGGTATGAACTTGGCTCAGGCGTTCTTCCCCTTGGAGACCAACGCGGGATTCCCCTCAATGATTCAGCCCCACCGATTAGCGATGCTGTTTGGGACGGATTTGAAATCACTGAGGAGGTTGGGACATTGAGAAAAACTCAACACTGGACCGAACATCTACCAGACATACTTTTCGAAAACAAAACAATCCAATTCCCTCAATCGTATGAAATACAAGGCGATGTCCTTTTGATTAAGATTCCCGAGGAGATTGAAGACATTGAACATGAAATCGTTCAAGCGATGCTCAAACAATATCCGAATGTTCGTATTATTTGCCATGATGAAGGTGTTGATGGCGAATTTAGAATTAGGAATTTACGAGTACTTGATTCAAGAGATGGTTCGACATCAACGCAAACACGTGTCAAAGAGCATGGACACTTTATTCACGTAGATCCCGCTAAAACATATTTTTCGGGACGCTTAAGCGAACAGCGTAAGATGACACACAAAGCAATTCTAAACTTCCGAGAAGGGTTTGATCGGCCATTAATTGTGTTTGATCCTTATGCTGGAGTTGGGCCGTCGATGGCCTACTTGTACACCGATTCCGAGCTAACAGAATGCGTCTATGTTAACGACATGAATCCAGACACTCGAGATTTGCTGGAAACGAATATGAATTCATTTGACAAAAAGCGAAGCAGAAAGGGGACCTATGTTGTTGAAACAATGGATGCAAGATTGATGAAATCATCAAGGCCAGAAACAACACATATGGCGGATGTCCTTCTGGTAAATTTACCGCATAATGGACTTGACCATTTGCCAGAACTTCTTCCACTTTTATCGGTTGATCGAGCATTGTTATGCGGGTGGTCAATTATTGAGAACAGTGAAACAGAGGCTTTCATGGATGTCCTCAAAACGATACTCCACAAAGGCGAACGCGAGATTGAATCGAATACATTAGATATCGTGAAAGGCTTTTCTGCTACAAAATCCATGGTGCGTTATGAATGCATATTATCCAGCATAACCAATCGTTGAATTGATGAACAGGCAATGGTTGGGGTGGTTATGCGCAACGTCGTCCAATGCCAATGTGGTGCAAGTATTGACATCGCTGGAATCACTCCTCGTAAAGACGGAATCAAGGTCTGGTGCCGCGTTTGTGGCACAGTAACAACCCATCATCGTGAGGAGTAGGCGCCCACTCCGGGAATTGAACCCGGGTCGCAGGAATGACAATCCTGCATGATAACCTCTACACCAAGCGGGCGGTATCAGTCTGCCGTAACGGAACCGCTATTTAAGCCGCGAGGTATGGCTTAGTCAGGGACGACCATGGCCGGCAAGAAAACATCTGCAGAACAAGCTCGAGAACAGGCCGAAGAGGCAACACTCGGATCGATGCTCGATGGAGCATTTGGGGCAATGGATGGAATTGAAGGACCACCAGAACCTGAACCATCATCGCCTGAACCTATTCCAACAGAAACACCAGAACCAACATCCGATTCTCCTGTAGAAGCCCCAGGTCCTTCCGGCCCTCCAAACGGTCCGCCTACTGAAACGGCTCCTGGTCCAACAGGCCCTCCTACTGGCCCCCCAAGCGGTCCTCCATCTGCACCCCCTACAGAAACACCCGCTCCGTCAGGTCCCCCTGGTGGTCCACCAAGTGGTCCTCCCCAAACGGCTCCTGAAGAAAAGCCAGGTCCTTCAGGACCCCCGACTGGCCCCCCGAGCGGACCCCCATCGGCACCCCCTACAGAAACACCTGCTCCAACCGAAGAAGTCGTAGAGGAAGTGGTCGAATCGACCGAAGAAGAAACAGACGAAACGTCAGAACCATCTCCTGAGGTTCAGGAAGAACAACCTGCAGTTGAAGAACCAGCTGATGCTCCCGAAGAAGCCCCCGAAGAAATTCCTGAGCCTATTGCTCCAGAATCAGAAGAACCAGAGCAACCGGCAGAAGATGTAGAACCATCTGATGAAACCGCTCCCGAACCCGCCACTCAAGAAGAAATAGAACGTTTAACAGCAGAAATAGAACGACTTCGCGGTAGTTTAGTCGGAGCAGCAGAGGTTATTGAAGAGCTAGAAGAAACGCCAATGCCTCCAATTGTTTTCGATAATATTGTTGTTGCACCACATCTCGTTGCGGATTTCGCACGTATGGGTAGGCAACTCAACCGAGCTAATTTGGTTAAGGGTTCTATGGGATCTATGTCCATGCTTCATCCTGATGAGCCCGGTCTCATGATCAGCACAAGACATTCAACATCCCTTGCACGTCTCGATGAAAGAGGAATCGTGGGAGGGCGTTTGGGTGGCGAACCACCACGCGGCGCAATTGCCGATTGGAAAGTTCACGAAGTATTGCTCGCATCGGTCTCAGTAGTTACTGGCGGCCCAGCCGCAGCAATCCATATGCATGGGCCTTACACAACCGCAGCAAGTTGTGAAAAGGACCTCATTATCGTCCAACCAATCGATGTTATCGGCAAAGAACAAATCGGTAAAGTCGTTATTGTTGATCCAGATGGAATGGATACAGATTTTCTCCGCCAAGTTGCTGAAGCATTGAATCAAGGTGGTTTGCGATGCGTAGTTGTTCGTGGACACGGCGCGTATGCGGTTGGTGCGAATTTAGACCAAGCAATGGCTAACGCAGCGATGCTTGAACATTCTATGCAAATTCTTCTTCTTGCCCGCCAGGCCAATCTGAAATTCTGATTATTCTTTGCGATCTCTGCAAACTTGAACGAAATTCTCAAACATTTCCTTTCCAAATTCTGAGTCGTTGACTTCGGGATGGAATTGCAATCCGAAACGATCGCCGTCATTGTTCTCCATACCCTGTACCTTGCACGATGGGCTGCTTGCAGTAATGAAGAAATTATCTGGAACCTCGTGGACTTCATCATTATGTGATTCCCATACGATTTGCTCTGTTTCCGTTCCCGCGAAGATTTTCCCACCACCGTCGTGAAGCTCGATTTCCATTGCTCCAAATTCAGGCTCTGGAGATTCTCGCGCATCTCCCCCATAGAAACGGGCCATGAATTGATGTCCTGCACAAATTCCTAGAATCGGGATGTCCAACTTCAGATACTCTGCACAATTCCCCAATTCCCCAGTCAGGCCAACGCGAGCGGCACCGCCTGATAGGATCAAACCATCGAGGTCTCTCATATCTTCAATAGGCGTATCATTTGGAATGATTTGGGTATCGACTTTGAGGTAACGCAACATCCTCCACTCACGATGTGTCCATTGGCCGCCGTTATCGACGACATCGATGACAAGTGAATCTCCGTCGCTCATGTTTCGATTCGTGCCGAGAACATCCATGAACTTGCCGAATCGTCGCGACTTCATATACTGTTGAAGTTGAGTAGTTGTGAGGAACTACAATGTTGGACAAAACATACACAGTACACGTAGCAAGAGAAGGCGGCCATGAGCAAGAAACCATGACTCGCCAAGGTATCATCGATATGGTATCAACAAACGATAACACATGGGTCTTTGTTGACTCTCAAATGGTCAGTGTTGAAGAACTTGAGACCATTGAACTCAACAATTCAACCGAAATCAGAATCAACCCTGGAATGGTTGGTGGAAGCGAGACATTCAAGGTTTTTATCGCAAACCAAACAGGGGACCAAGAGGTTATGATGAGCAAGCAAGAGATTGTCGGCGAATTGTCACAAAACCAAGGAAACTGGTTGTTTGTTGACGGTCAAATGGTCGATGCAAGCACACTCGAAAACACATCCATCACTCAAGACAATGTTTTGAGAATGGTTCCATCCATTGTTGGTGGATCAGACGAAGCAACCTTCACTGTTCAAATCACAGACTCAACCGGGCACTCTGTTGCTCAGATGTCTCAAACCGAATTGGCTTGTGAAACCGAAAGCGGAAGCAATTGGTTGTTCGTAGACGGTCAAATGGTCGATGCGGCAGCAGTCCGAGAAATGGATTTGAGCCAAGCAGCTGAAATTCGCCTAACGAAGCCACTTGTTGGTGGAATTTGATTGGAAGAGGAAGAGACCTTTACTGTTCGAATTACAGATTCAACCGGTTACTCTGTTGTGCAGATGACCCGCGCCGAAATTATTGAAGTGATCCAAGAGGAGAGCCGCTGGTTGTTCGTAGACGGTCAAATGGTCGATGCAACCACACTTGAAAGCACATACATCACTCAAGACAATGATTTGATATTGTGTGGACGCATTGTTGGTGGTCCATTTTGCCGAGCGGAGATTTGGAATCAGGTTCAAGAGCATTGGGTTGGAGAAGAATCAATCCACTTCAGTGAGTTATATTCACCCGACTGGATTACGTACTTTTGCAATAAGAGAATTAAAGAGAACTTTGGGGGGAGCACAGAACATCTCAAGGAATTTATCTCAACCTACAATCTTGATGTAGACTATAATTGCACTGTGGTCAAAAGAATCCCTAAAGGATTAGCCGGATGGTACGAAGCAAAAATCTGGAATGAAGAAACACAGAACTGGGTGAGCGAAGAAATCCATCTCCAGGCTTGGCTCAATTCCGACGATTTTCTTTTGTATGCCGGCGGTGAAAAGATTGATTCAGAAACCGCTTACAAGGATATTATCGATAGGATTTCTAAACGAAGAGACACGTCAATTAAGGTAATTGTAAACTCTTATTGCGAAAGATAGGTTCAAAACCAATAGGTAGGTCGGATGATTCATGTCAGAACTTGTTGATTACAAGTGCGCCCTCTGTGGAACACACGAAAGCTTTGACCGCGAACGCAATGGAATCCATTGCAGTCACTGTGGTTCAAAGATCTTCATGAAGCTCCGCCGAAGCAGTGGCGACAGAAAGAAGAAGACACTCAAGGCCGAATGAGTTCACACAAAGGGTCAAAGACCCTTGTCGTTGTTTGATATTCATGGCGAGTTGGTTGGAGGCGTATTCGCCCCGTACATTTTCTGAACTTGCTCTCGAAGCGAGCCAAATTGAAACGATTCAACACGTGGCGCTGCAAGCCAACCCACCACATCTTCTCATCTCAGGCCCTTCAGGAACTGGTAAGACTGCCACTTGGCGCCTCATTGTTCGACAGGTCCTGGGCCCCTCATGGCGGTCGACTGTTCACGTTCTTCAGGCAAAGGATCTTGCTCGAACGGCTGGAGCAATGGCTGCATTCGAAAATTTCCTTCGGCCCGGAGGAAAGAACTCCAGCGATACGCTCGCAAGTAGAACCTCTCTCGATGCTTTCGACTCAACCTTTTCAAAAATAGAAGACGGCGACACCGCTCCAGCAGGTCACGAATCTGAGCGAGGGAGTAGCCAAGAAGCCCATATTTCTAGAATCATCGTTATTGAAGACGCTGATTACCTGGGCCACAAGCGACAACCACTCCTTCGCCGTATGATGGAATCAACCAGCCAAACTTCTCGATTCATATTCACCGCCCAAACTCCTTCGCGTCTCATTGATGCGTTACGTAGTCGGACGCAACACATTCGCCTGTCATCAATACCTCGTAAAACGATTCAAACCCGCCTCGAACAGATCTGCAAGCGAGCAGGTGTTGAATCTACGAGAGGAATATTAGGCGACATCGCTCACGTCAGTGAAGGCAATCTAAGGAAAGCAATTTTCACAACTGAAATGCTTTCTTTGAGGAACCTCCTTAATGATCGGACAAACCTGCAGAAACTCCTCAAAGCTACTTCGACAAGCGATGTTCAAATCATGTTAGAAGAAGCTCTTCGTGGACGTGTGATCGATTGGAGATGGGTCAAAGAAGGAGTCAAGAATGTACGGCAACTCAAGGGCGCTATGGGAATTTATGATAAAATCATTAACTCACAAAGTCTTGAGGCAGAAGATGTTGTAGAACAAGCGCACCAGGTGCTGACAAGCGGACGATTAAATTTGGAAGAATCAACCCTCAATGCTGCCCTGCAAGCAATTGCTGGTTGCGATATGAGACTTCGCAGATCTTCACAAGGCCGCATTCAAATTGAGCATATGTTGTTCGATATTTCGAACATTAACTCAGCGTAATCTCCTTGACAGGAGGCGGTTTGGCACTGATGGGCGTGTAGCACAGCTGGATAATGCGTCGGCCTCCTAAGCCGAAGATCGCGGG
>OCRI01000066.1_pt1 | contig 33347 bp, 26 predicted proteins | sample 1534641 | NCBI WGS metagenome assembly OCRI01 (sample SAMEA3275473, study PRJEB22092) | marine metagenome | reverse complement strand
GTCTTGAATCAATGTTTGAGTGGGTGCTGAATCGAGCAGATAGTTCTCTTTGAATTCCAGCCAAAATACAAAGAAACGACATATCATTTCCATGAAATCGCAAGGGTTCTTCCAAACCCCTCAAGACATTATGGGAGAGTACGATGGGTGTTCAGTGGCCCAGTACACTGCCTACCGATGTGCACGTTCAACCTACACGGCTTCGAACAAGAACCAGGGCTACTATGAAGCCATTCACACCCAAAACCAAGTGCGGTAAGTAACTCAGATTCTGAGTGAGGGCAAGTAAAAAGATGACAATGGATTGCATTCCGTAACCAAGGGAAGAGGATACGGTTAATTCAAATCGTAATTTCTCAGATCCCTTTCCAGATAACTTGGACACTAGACTGTCTTGCCAGCTGAAAAAAAGAACATAAATCGTGTGGAAGATATTCACAGTCGTTTGGCTCTCCCAAGGTTGAGCAACTGGGCGAATACGCTCATCGATTCGACTCGTTGAATCTCCAGAACCCAGCGTTCTCATCAATATTGAAAAATGATTGAACAGTGAATATTGGAGCAACGTAGCAAGAATTATGATCGATGTCAAACCGATTTCCCAGTCCAAGACTACACCGAAAGCGCACATTACTGCGATCAGTCCAATCGTATCAGCGACAGTATCCCAATATCTCCCAACATGTGATGGCCTTTCTCGGATACGTGCGAGTTCACCATCGACTGCGTCTATGACGCCTTTAATGACCAAAAGGAAACAACTTTCCAGTAAATAGCCTTCTAGGATTAACCATGCACAAAATAAGGAAAGCAGGAAATGTATGTTCGTAACTTGAATAACCGAGATCGGTTTTTTTTCAAGGAACTGAGCAGTAATTCGAGCAATGGGACGACCCCATTCTGATAGATTGAAAACGTCTATTGTGCCGTACTTCCTCTTATTTCCAGATGTTATTTTAACCATTGACAGCCACCTTACGAACTATATGAAATCGTATAGGATAGTTGAATCTGAAGAAGAGAAAAAATTACTTTTCAAGCATATTTTCAATTTCTTTTGTTGCAAGAATTAATGTTGGGGCCCAAAGACCGACGAAGATCCCTAAGTCCTTATCGTCACTTACAAAGTAGATGTACAAAGACAATACAACTGACAACATACTCGCTAAAAATCCAATTCTTGATATTTTATTACTCATTTTTTTCACCTTAACTACAAGTTTCTTTCCCTTTACCTATAAACTGGTGTTTTGAAAGGAATTGTCGTCAATGGGGTTTTTCGGTGCTAAGGCTGCTTCCATCGACCAGAATCAATCCGAGTATTCTCTTCTACGTGTCCTGAATAGACATATGTCCATGCCCACTGTAGGCCATGCTTCGTTTGAATCGGTACAATCGTTCGTTGATACAGCGAGTTCTTACTTTCATAACCATAGAATCCTTCAATTGAATCCATATTGGTTAAACATGATTCAACATCATTCATTTTGATCAATTCTCCATGAACAATCCCTTTTCCTGTTTTGATCCCTGGATAATAATCAAGATCGTAGAGTATTCCTTCCATGCTACCCTCTTCTATTGATTCAATGTATGGAGAAAGCTCTCCATGACGAACCTCTCCGCTCATCAGTGTACCATAAACAAACAAATGTTCGATTACATGATGGTGCCAAGCATCATTCATTGAATGAACAAGACCAATATCTGGAAGCCCTCGATTAACGAGACCGTTTCGAATCAATTGTTCATATTCAGGACTCGGTTTCGTGTATTGCTGCTTGATCTTATCCTCACAAACGACGTATGTTAGAGCCGTGATAAGTTCTCCACTCTGTCTAACTACCAGAACTTCCTTTGGCTCATAGTAACCTCCTCTCGTTCCTTCTTTCATCTTCATCGTCTTCCAAGTATCCTCATCAAGTTCGAACAGAGCCCCTGGAGTAGCATGGTAATGATTCAGGGGCACAACGTCCGCAGCACCCCCCTTTCGGCCTTTAGAATGATAGTGGAATTTCAGGTTATGACCAAGAATCCATGCTGGTTCAATCTCAGTTAATCCATCAGGACTTCTGCCGTTTCTTTCACAATATCCTTTCCAGTCCTTCCAGTCTAAGTTTGACCCGTATCCAAAATACATCATCTCAATCCGCTCCGGATTAAGTAATAAATTAATAGTTATTAAACTTACCAATTACACGGTTCAAGAATCTCTTGTCCTTGCATGTAGGGTTGAAGTGCTTCTGGTACTCTGACGCGACCATCTTCAAGTTGGTTCTGCTCAATGATGGCTACAAGAGCCCTCGAAGTCGCTACAGCAGTGGAATTCAACGTGTGAACCATCGGTTGGTTTGGGTGTCCTGGCGTCCCATATCGAATATCGAGTCTGTTGGATTGATAGTCTGTACAGTTTGAACACGATACAATTTCTTTGAATGCTTTCGCACCAGGAAGCCATGCTTCGAGATCATATTTGCGTGCAGCAACTGTACCCATGTCTCCAGTACAAATGTTCACAACTTCGTAGTGGAGTCCGAGTGCATCCCATAGATCCACACAGTTTTGCAACAATTCTTCATGAAGTTCCCATGATGTTTCAGGTGTAGTAAGTATGATTTGTTCAATTTTAGTAAATTGGTGAACTCTCCATATACCTCGATCTGATTGACCATGAGCTCCAACTTCTCGACGGAAACACGAAGAAACGCCAACCATCTTGATGGGTAATTGATCTTCTGGAATAGTCTCTCCCATGAACATAGCAGTCAATGGGTGTTCAGCGGTTGCAATCATGTAGTAGCCATCGGGCTCAATACCGTACATCACTGTCTCAAAGTCAGAGAGGTCAGTTACACCCTCGTAAGCAGCACGATTCATCATGACTGGGGGTTGAACGAACGTAAACCCGCGTTGTTGAATAAAATCAACGGAGAAGGCTTGCAGAGCCATCTCCATTCGAGCAAGATCTCCCTTAAGGAAAAAGAATCGACTTCCAGTAATCTTTGCAGCACGTTCAAGGTCAACCCACTTGTTCTCTTCAATCAATTCATTGTGCGTCTTTGGTTCAAACGTGAACGTTGGTTCTTGACCATGCAAGGAATGCTTGGTATTTCCAGATTCATCAGCACCAGAAGGCACTTCTGGATGAAGGAGATTAGGAATACGCATACGGATAGCATCCCTCTCTTCGAGAACTGCAGTAGTTTGTGCTTCCATTTCAGAAATCTGTGAACCTAAATCAGCAACTTCTGTAAGAATACGTTGTGCTTCTGCTTCATCTCCAGACTTCTTCGCAGCACCAATTCCACGAGCAGCTTCATTCTTTTGACGTCTCAAATTCGAAGTTTGGTGAAGCAGATCTTTCCATTTCGCATCCAGTGCAATGACATTGTCAATTTGGTCATGAGGAAGACTGCGACGATCGAAATCAGCACGGATTCTGTCGGGTTCATCTCTGAATAAATGGATATCAAGCATCATTCATCACCTACAAACTGATATTGAATTGGAACATTGCCATTCCTATGGTCATCAATCCACCAAGAACATAACCAAGAATCGCTCCACCATTGAGAAGAGGAAGCCCTGCTTGTGCCTTGCCTTGACCAACATACCACATGAGGATAGAATACCCGACAAGGCTACCAACCAATGTTGTCATGGCCATTATCCAGCCATCATCTCCACCAATGTATTGCAGTGTCGAAAGAACAAGCATCCCTGGGAAGATAACATCGCCTAAGCCCATCAGCATAGCATCGTTACTCTTCTTGATAACACGCTCACGAGGTTGTGCAGACGATTGTATTGAGTCAGAATCAGGACCATCACTCGAATGTTCTACATCTCCAAGAGGTGTGCGTTCGGCTCTAAATGAATAGTCAGAATCTTGTGGAGCAACCAAAAGAATAGGTAGATTGAGATTGATCATCGTATCAGCAAGATCGAGCATATGCTTCGATTTGTACACAGCCCATGCATCATATATCGCTGCAGCAATCATGAACACCATAATCAAGGTTGGAACAAAAGAGACACCGAGCATGACGATAACACCTGAACCAACGAGGATTCCAACGGTATTGACCACATACCATTCGCTATGAACGTAGAGTAGAATCATCAGGATGATGCTCACAAGCAAACCGATCATAGTTGGAATGTCTTCAAAGACAATTCCTCCACTGAGGAACATTGAGGACTCGACAACACCTGCGGTTGTTGAATAATTCTCACCGATAACAACGGCGTGGAGATGCGTTGTATCATCTTCTGTATCTTTCGGCGTATCTCCAAAGGCAACTGCAACGTTTTCTCCTTCTGGTACATCAACAATCAATTTCTGAACCATGCTTGAACCGTACAAGAGCCGAGCTTCGTCTCCAGTTGTGATCAATAATTCAGTATAACCTGAATTATCGATGTCTGTTAATCGAACATCTCGGATTTGGTCTGCGAAGTTATTGATTGAAACTCTGCTTTCCTCAACAACTTTTATGTCTTCAGCAGACTGATAATTCCAAGCCATGATGTCTCCATCTTCAGTTCCTAGAACAATGAGTTGGTCGGAAGTAGTTGCTTCACTCATCGTTACATCAGCGACATTTGAGTGGCCTACGTCAACTGCTGAGAAGTTCGCACTCGAGGTTGCGTTAATGAGAACGTTTGCACTCTGTTGGGTTCCCGTGCCCGGGTCACCTATCTGATTCGTATTCGCCTCCAGTTCTACAACACCAGCCATTTCCTTACTTACAATCAGAAGATGTGTGTCGTCAAGTAATTCTGCTTCAATGAGATCATCGACAACTTTCATCTCATTCGGAAGTTGCCAAACGCCTTGTAGTGTCATAACATTTGGTGCTTCATCAAAGGTTGCAAAACGGTGAAGTTTCTCACCACCATCAACGATGTACACCGAGTCGCTTGTTTCAACAGCAAGTATGCATCCGAATTCAACCAGGGGGAAGATGTTCCCTTCAGAATCGTATTCGAAACACTCGTAGGTTGAGAGGAGAGTTCCATCAGTTAGTGAAAGGGTCTGAATTAGTGCACCATTATTGATTGTAATTGTATCTGGGCCAGTGGCAACAACGAGTTTAGCAAGTTCATAACTCTCGTTTCCGTGTGGGATGACAGAGGTCCAAACAGGCTCATCCATTCCGAGTTGATTCAAACGAATCGTGTTGCTGATGATTCCGCTTTCATTGGTACGGATTGAATCGATGTATTGATTCATGCCAATTTCAGTCAAGTATTCAGCCTCTACGAAGTCTGTTGATTCATATTCGAAGGGTTCTATGGTGTCATCGACCATGATCTGATGAGCGAGTGGAACACTTGCATACATCAAGGCGATGAAGAGAATACCCATAATCCCGTATTTGATAATCCATTCTTTCTTATAGCGAGCAAGAGCAAGAATCGCTGCAGTGAAGACGAAAATCATCAATAATTCTAGCCCGATATAACGTAATTGCGATGCACCTTCTGCTCCGAACGCTTGCAATCCAGCCTTGTCGTACCAGGGGCGGATAAACATAGCAAGGAAGATTGTAACCAAGAACATCGAGGCCATTCCAATCATAGATGGGAGTTGGCGGCGAAAGTCTCCGTTCATGTCGCTCATGTTCCAGCCAGACAAGGACTACATTTGAGCACATCGACGCAACCATGGCAAGAATTGCCTATCGCCACACCTATGATGAGTGTCCCACACGAAGAATCTGGGGGAGCAAATGTCCGATATCCGACAGTGGCTTGACCAAACCAAGGGACGTGGCATGAAACTTGGACTTGAACGCGTCCATGCGGCTCACAAATCTCTCATACAATCCTATGAATCTACGATTATTCATGTCGCAGGAAGTAACGGAAAAGGAACTGCCTGTGCCTTGATGGCTACTCATCTTCATCGATTGAATAAGACAACAGTGATGTTTACCTCACCACATCTTGTGCGTCTTGAAGAACGAATTCGAATCGATGGAAAACCCATCTCAGAACAACAGTTCGACATCTACTTGTCTCTCATTCAACAGACTGAGATCGATTTGAACATTGAACTGACCTTCTTTGAGACCACATTTCTCGCTTCTTGTCTTTGTGCACGGGACATTAACCCTGATGTTTTCATTGTAGAAACAGGACTTGGTGGACGCTTTGATGCGACACGCATCCTACCAGCTGACCTTTGCCTCCTCACGTCGATTCAACTTGAACATCGAGATATCCTCGGAAACACATTGTCTGAAATCGCTGCTGAAAAAGCAGCCATTGCTCGACCAGGAAAACCATTGTTTGTTCAAGAGATTCAAGATACTGAGGCTCGTTCTGCAATTGAATATGAAGCACATCATGCTGGACAAGAGCATCTTGGAGAGATTGCTTCGCCAGCAAATCTAGAATGGATTACAATCGATTCAGATTCTTCGATGAAAGAAGAAGCATTAGCGTTGGTAAAAGTAACCTTGAACTACCTCAATTACAAGATTGATTTGATAGAAGAATCGATGCATGCACTCAACTGGCCTGGTCGAATGCAACATATCGAGCCCATGTCTTGGAGAGGGTCTCTTTTCGTGGATGCTGCTCATAATCCGAGTGGATTGAAGCGAGTAATTCCGACGCTCTTTGAAATCTTATCTTCACAAAAAGAATGGACATTGATCTTCGGTTGCACACCTCAGGATGATTTGGAGGCATTTGTCCAGCCATTACTCGATCTCTGTAAGAAGCATCCTCCCTCTCATGTTCTGCTTACAGTACCTCAAACAGGACGTTATCCGGGTGTGCCTCTTTTCGAACTATCGGATCTTGATTGGACTTGTTTACAGACAGTAGTCCATACTTCATTGCCACAGGAATTGAAGCCGATTCTTGAGAAAAACAAGCCTGAATTTACATTAGCAATCGGTTCACTGTATCTCATTGGTGAATTGTTTGAGGTTCTGAATCTTTACGGGTCGGACCATCTCGAATTGTTCCCACCAAACACTCAAAAGTAGGATGAACGAGCCCCGTATGAGTCAACATGAGCAATAAGTGGGACCTTCGGTTTATTGAACTCGCACACCACATCAGTTCTTGGAGTAAAGATCCTTCAACAAAAGTAGGTTGTGTTGTTGTTGGCTCGGACAGAGAAATCCGTTCTACTGGTTTCAATGGCTTCCCTAGAGGCATTGATGATTCTATTGAACGACTCGAAAATCGAGAAGAAAAATATCCTCTTATTTGTCATGCAGAAGAAAATGCGATCATGCATGCTGCACGTATTGGAGTTTCACTCAAAGATTGCACAGCCTATGTGACATGGCCTCCATGTACCCGATGTGCTCGTTCATTGATTCAAGCAGGAATTATCGAAGTTGTTTATGCGGGTGGAGGCGATATACCTGAGCGATGGGCTGAAGACTTCAATCGTTCAACTGGTATGATGAAAGAAGCTGGCCTTAAACTTCGTAACGTCAATCTGGAATAATCAACCCCAGAAACGTCGAGTTCTGGCGTATTCGATTTCTGCATGATGTATTGATTGCAGTAAACTATCCATGTTGTTACTATGTCCTTTACGAAGGATACGTTGAGCAGTCGCCTCTCCAACACCTCTTGCCATGAGACATACAATGGCAGGGAATCCGTGTGTTTTGAGCAAGGAGGCGTTTCGAATCATACGATTACGATCGCTTTCCTCATCAGAAGCAACCCATCCTTCAAGCATCTTCTCAAGACCTTCTCGGGCACATACAAGCATTTGTCCTTTGCAAACAATGCAATTCCCAGGATCCTTTAGATCAGGATATCGTTCTACTCTGAATCGCCGTATTGCTTGACATTTCAAGCAACAAAGAACGGCTCGTTCATTCATCAATCGGAGACGTAATCGTGCTCGAACCGCTTCATTGTCCCAATTTGGAAGAAGAAGATCACGTTGACTTCGGTCTGAAATACCGATTGGTCCTGTTGGCGTAACGACGATATCGAGTAGTCCTGATTGTATTCCTTGTAAGACATCTTTTGCCCCTTGAATGTCCATACGTTCGAAGTAGAGTTTACTGAGAACTTCATCCACGACGATGGTTCCTCGATACTTACGAACCAATGCACCAAGGTTGATTTTACGCGGATCAACGCCATGACGCAAGATTCCAAACGTCTTCGCAACTTGGGCGAATCTCCAACGAACTTGACGAGAATTTGGAAGTGTAACTGCTAGGAGCCCTTCAATTCCATCGGCAGGAAGTTCATTGAGCCAATCAACAACATTATGCGGCTCTAGATCAGCACCTGAAAGGTGAATTCTTGTTGGTTCAACCATCAAACTGCCCCAACGTCCTGTCTTGGTTGAAGCCATTGCAAGGAGAAGATGTCCAATGGTTTCATTGATCAATGTCCCTTGACAGATGTTGATGACAAGTGCTTCAGAACGGCGCTCGATGGTAATCGTTTGATCGTCTGGTAATGCTTCAGTTGCATCGATGTGTCGAGTAATTGAATCGGCAAGAAGGCCGAGTGCTTCACCATCGAGTGGATAATCTGCCAATGGCCTTCCATCGTGAGCAAGAATACCTGCGGGGTCGATTCGATCCGATTCTCTGGGTTCAAGCAAATTGAAATCTTCTGCAATAAGTCGACGTAATCTGCCAATGTTACGGGCTACTGGAGCAGGGACTGGTGGAAGTTCACCAACCCATGTTGGTGCTTCTCCTTGCATTGAAACAGGAGCGACAAGAACTTCGCTTTGTTCTGGGTCAGCATCGACAATCGTCCAAGTACGTCCAGCCATGACAAACTGACGAATACGTCCATCCTCTTCCTCTCCACTTCCATTGAGTTCAAGCACAAATGATTCGTCTACATTTCCAATGGTTCGACGGGTTACGACATCTCGTACACGGTAGGATTGTTTGTCCGGTATCATCGAAAGGTGGCTCTCTACCCACTTACGCGTACGACCTGCAGAGGAAAACCATCCATTCTTGAAACGCTTCGGTATCGGTAATTTTCTTGATTTATACTCAGTTGGAATCTCTTCGTCTGGAACATCGTATCGAGGCAATTCATCAGGCCAATCTTCTTCCTCAGGAACCAATCCTTTCGCTTCGAGATAGAGGCTTTTAGGCCAACGATACCATGGACGTTCGTTTACATCGATAGCATAGCGTAAGAGCCAACGATCAGAAAGAACAGCAAGCATTGTCTCAGTATCTTTTCGCTCCCAGTCCTCGAATTGCTCAGCATGAGCAAATGTTTCATGGACTTCATCGATAGGTACAACCTTGAAACTATGAGCCATGAGCATGATTTGATTCGCAGCAATACTGTACGGCCGTTTCCTCCATTCAACATCCTCAATGTATCCCATGTGGGCGCGATGTGCAACTACAGCAGCTTCAGCAATACCATCGGTTTCCCAGGCGAGAAGATGTCCGCGACCGATTCCTCCAATTCTGTGATCAGCACGACCAACACGCTGAAGCATCCGATCTACGGAACGTGGACTTTCTAATTGGACAATCTTTTGAATCGAACCAACATCGATTCCAAGTTCAAGACTTGAAGTACAAATAAGGGCATGAAGCGAACCAGTTCGGATATTCTCTTCCATTTCCTGACGTGTTTCAGCTGCTAAACTTCCATGATGGACCCCTATGTTGAGTTGTGGAGCCATTGTTTGCAAACGCTGTGCTACCGTTTCTGCTGCATTTCGACTGTTCACGAAGACAAGACAAGGTGGATCTTTTCCAACAAGTTCTGCAAGGAGTCGAAACGTAGCATGTGCTCTTGGCGAGAGACGCATCTCAATAGCTCCTACTTCATCCTCAGCCAATGGAGGTGCAGTTTCGACAGAGAGGACGGTGGAACGTTCAGCAGGAGCATTGATCGGTACACATGCATCTGAAGCCATCCATTCAGCAACTTGCTTTGGATTACCAACAGTCGCAGATAGACCGATTCGTTGAAGGCGTTGTCCGCTCAAGGCTTCCAGCCGCTCAAGACCAAGACGCAATTGCCATCCACGTTCACTTCCTGCTAGATCGTGTACTTCGTCAATGATGACCGCTTTAACGCTACTAAGTAAGCCTCGTAGTCGATGTCCAGTGAACATCAATTGAAACGTTTCAGGAGTTGTAACCAAGAGATGAGGGGGCTTCCTCACCTGTCGAGATCGTTCACTTGTGGAGGTATCACCATGACGAAGTCCAAATCGCAACTCCAATACTTCACTTAATTCAGCAAGACGACGGTCAACGTCTCGATTGAGTGCACGCAAAGGCGTGATGTAGAGGATTGCAAGCGGATCCCATTCTTCGACTTTGCATCGATGAAGCAATGGCAATACTGCTGCAAGTGTTTTTCCAGAACCCGTTGGTGCAATGAGAAGTCTGTTCTTGCCTTCAGAAAGATCTGGCAGAGCAGCCTCTTGAATAGGTGTAGGATTCCAACCTCGTTCTGCAATGAACGATTGCAGTTGTGGGTGTAATTGGGAAAATACATTTGACATACTCTCCCCCTCCCCGTAGAGAGTGGTGATTGGGCTTCCTTCTTGAGGATTTGTAGTTGATTAGAGAACGTCAGTCTTCGTCATCGTCGTACTCATCGTCATCGTCGTACTCATCATCGTCATCTTCCCAATCTTCGTCATCTTCTGCAAATGCACCGTCTCCTAAATCGACAGCAGTTCGGGATGCGACTGTTGCAACGACAATCAGAATCAAGATGGTCGACATACCGAAAATCCAGGCAAGAGGTTGCTCACGTGGTGAGTCGAGCCAACCCAGATATTCTCCGTATGCGATGTTGATGTCATGTTCTGCAGTGTTGTCGTTGTCGTTTACTTCAACCAAGATGTTTCCATAATCGACTTCAACTCGTACACGGTCAACATCTTCAACTTCCCAGTCAACAGTGATTGGAATTGATTCCCCTTCACCGATTCCGATGATGGTCTTGACATCGAATGGTGTTGTATCATCACCTGCAAAGAATGCAACCTTGAATTGAGAATCTGTGGCCCCACCGTTGTTGACAACTGTGCCTGTAATCTCAACTGAAGAACCAGGAGAAACGTGATCATCGGACACTTCAATCGACTTTACTCTCAATTCAGGACCAACAGCTCCGAGTCGAACCCATTGGCGCTCAAAGTCTGTATCATCAAAGGCAAGTTCAGGAATTGGGCTTGCTTCAGAATTGGATACGAGCGGGAACTGATTTCCAGCAGCATCCCATCCAGTCATGTAAAAGCCAACGAAATCGCCTGCTTGTGGAGTGATTGTTCCACCAGCAGTAATGTCAACTTCTCCAGTCCAATAGACGACTTGATCGACTTGTTGCATTCCGAGCACAGCAGACCCTGCACCGATAGTAACGGTTCGTGTCTGGTCACGCATGACCCAATGGATCATTTGTTCAGACCCAGTCAAATCCGCATCTTCAGAACCTTGGAATTCCACATAGATGGAAGACAGATCGTTTGTTGAAGAAACATCGATAACATTCAACGGAGCCATTCGTCGAACAACTCGAGGTGCTGCATCGTCAACAACAACACGTAAGGTTGTTGAAACCAATGTTCCAGTCATGTCTTCACCACGGCCAGGAATATTCGTAATTGAAATCAAACACGTACGAGTAGGCGAAGATTGCAATGTCTTTGCAGAATCGAGTGGTACTTCAATCAAGTATTCTCCATCTTCGGTAAGTGAGCCATCGCTCCACAACTTTTCACCATCAAAGACTTCAACCAAAATACCAACGTTTCGAGGTGCTGGTACATTGCTTCCTTCGTATACGACACGTCCGCTGAACGCTAATCTGTCGTCCTTACGAACACGGGTTCCGTCAGCAACTTGTCCTGTTCTTGGTTCACTTACGTCCTCGACAGTATAATCTGAAGGAGAGAGTGTGAAATCATTCTCAATTCTGAATGTGTGTTCTAAGATCAGTATCGTGTCGTCTTCAGGGGAGCCTCGTTCTTTGAAAACAAGAGCTAAGTCACCCATTTCTTCATCAGGCCAATCCCACGCAAAGGTGAATTCAAAGGTTACAATGATCCAAGGAAGTCCAGATTCATTGGTTGTTTCATGCATCATACTGTTTTGACTGAGATGGATGTACTTACTTTCACTCCAGAAGGTATCGTTCAATCCAGAGTAAGAGATACGTTGTGCATCTCTGCTTGGGTTAGGTCCCTCGAAGTCAAAGACGAGTGAGATATGTTCGAAATCGATCGCTGTGTTGGCATCAATAAATCCAACTGTAATCGATTGTTCAAGACCTGCATACACTGCTTCGTCGTCGTTGTGTCCAACCCATTCAAGGCCAGTAAAGACAGCAGCGGAATCCTTTCGAGTTTGGAATGTTGCATCATCAAAGTTGAAGCCTGGTCCAGATTGAAGTTCGTAAATCACGCCTTCTGAATCAGATTGCGAGTAGTAGACTGGATTACCAGCTTGGTCTCCGCCTTCCCAGTAGTAGGACACTCGGCCCATGTTCGGGTTTCTGGAATGATCAATTGTTGTGATGAACCACTTATTGTTGTCTTCACTCATGTTTGTGACTTGCTTACTTGCGTATTCTCCATCATCAGCGATACCGTTTCTGTTGACGTCATGGTCTGCTTCAACCCAGTACTTGAGTGTCAGTTCCATTGGAACACCAACAGCGTCACGTACCAAGATTCTGACATCTTGTTGATTGACTCCTGCTTCGTATGAGCCATCTGTTGGATACAATTTAACACGCTCTGGAGGTGTTGCATCAACCTTGAACGTTCTTGACCAATCTGAGTTTGGTGCCATTACGTGTGTTGGATTTCGCTCATTATAGGTTTGAACTTCATACTTCAGTCCATCTGGAACGTCAATTTCAGGAGTGATGATGCTGATGAAGAAGGAACCGTTGTTGTTGGTTGTATCGCGGGCGGTTGATTCGACCCATCCGTTACGAGAGACGCGGACGTCAAAGGCGCTGTCCAAAGGAGCATCCTCAGAATCCATGAACCACATAGCGCCTTGGAAGTAGAGTGTTTCTCCAGCAGAGACCCAAGCGTTGTCGGGGACATCGTCTCGGACAAGGTCTCCTTCATTGTCTCGAACCTTCATCCATCCAAGTCCAAAGGTACGATTTACAACGAGACCTTCATCGCTGAACAGATCAAGAGGTGAGAACCCTGCTGAACCACTATCGTCAAGACAACCTGTCTTGAAACGAACACTGTTTTGGTCTGGGAATTCACTTGTGATTCTAAACAACCAATGGATTTCAAGAATACTGTTATTCAGTGTAGAATAGGAGTTTCCATCCATGACCACATACCCTTCTGGGTCGTTTGGTGATGGGAAGATGTCCCCATTCTGCCAGAACAGTGTCGGGTTTGCTGCCGATGAAGTCGTCAGCAATGTGAGCGTTGCCTCTCGAATAGCCGTTGCGCTCTCACCAACGATGTGGCGAGTGATGACTTCGTAAGGTTCGCTGCGTTCGTGGAGAATTTCCCCTTCTGGAATGTTGATCTCAAGATTGACTGTTTGCATAGTATAGGTTACGCTGAACGATGTCAAGCTCAGAATACCGCTGCTCTCGGAAGTCAAATCGATTGGTATGTCGACGAATCCTTGGCCAGTATCTGGGATACGGTCATTGAATGCCTTGACGATGATATTGGTTGCTCCAACCGCATTGATTGTTTTAGAGCCGACCAATGCTCCGTTTTCGCTCCACCCAACGGTTGGATTCAATGGTGGATTGAATCCAGCAGGAATTGGATACGGCGCTTGGATTTCAAATCCTGGCCTGGTTGGGGCGTTACTGTGCAAAGCAACTTGTATGTCTTCGAGAACTGGCGTGTTTGCTGAATTCGAAGTGGAGAAAGAAACCTTGATACAAAGATATCCGTAACTTGGTGTTGTAAACGATTTTGTCAGTCCAGATTGTCCAAACGTCGTCAATCCACTGCTGCAAAGGCTGGAGGTACTGCCTCCAAGTTGCACAGTCATCGAGGTACCTGATGGGATAGTGGCATTGTAATCTATTGTCGCTGCGACATAGGTTGGGAACGGATTATTGTAATTTGAACGCACGTAGAAATTCCCACTGGTATAGTAATTCGTTGTGTATTGAACTGTAACCTGATCGAGAATAGGCGTGGCTGTTGAGGTTCCATTCAGCGTTGCTCTCCATGTGATTTTATTTCCAGCAGCAGAAAACGCTCTCGTATCGCCAACGGATACAGATTTCCATGTTACGCCATCATCGTTTGAAACATCGATATCAATGGATGTGCCTGTTGGGACATAACCGATTGCACTTAGCAATTTTATCTCGTCAACCGTCCGACTGGACGTAGTGGTTTTCCCGAGAATTGTCGTGCTGGTTGTGGTGGGCGTTCTTTCATCGAAGAGAGCACCGTCGCCCCACATGTGGATCTTTCGAGCCACGCTACCGCAGTAGGAAGTGTCGTAACAAGCGAACAAAACCTTCCCACTCTCATCATCTTGGGAGAGTCCATAGTGGCCGCCATTTGGCATCTCTTGAACACCCATCTTCTCGAGACTAAATCCATTCATAGAGAAGTGGTGATGGCGTGAACCTTGCTGATTGTATTCATTGAGAATAATACGCGGTAAATCAACAATGAGTCCAGAGTTCGGATTTCCAGCAGTTGAGGTGGTTTTGTAATTGTAATCAACAGCAGATCCAAGTGACCACGTGGAACTAATCGATGACGGATTGGAAGGGTTTACTTCCATGAGATATCTGTTGTAGGTAGGGTATGTTGATGAATCATAGTAACTAACGAAGAGCTTCCCCGTATCCTCGTCAAAGTCAACACCTGTGAGATAGGTTGGATAATTGTAATTGGTATAACTTGAGCAAGACCATTGTGTCTTTGCAGCATTCAACGTCCACTTTGTCAAGTAGTAGTAAGAATACGAAACAGTCCAAACGTTTCCATTTGAATCAACGGTTGCATCGTACCAATAACTCGAAACGGAGGATGTGCAACTGGACGTGGAAATAGTTGCAGTACCAAGGTATGCTCCTGTTGTAGCATTGAATCGTTGAATTGATGGGGCGGTGTACATCGATGTGCTGGTGTATCGGGTCGAGTGGATCTCATCATCAGAGACCTTGACCACGATTCCTCGGTAATTCCAAGCAGCTGATGAAGAGACGGAGAGGTCGGTAAACTGCTTTGAGATGCTGTTGTATCCTTGATCTCCGAGTGCAACGAATTGGCCTGTGGAATTGAGTGTGGCAGAACTTGTGCTTGAAAGATCATTTGAACTTCTGAACGTTACAGCATTGCTTGTAGGGTTTCCTCGTAGTGAAATCTCATCGTTTGCAGTTTCGAGATTGGTTCGTGTTCCGTAAGGGAATCCGTTCGGTCCACCAGACCATTGCCCACTTCCAGCGCCGCCGAAATCTTTGTTGTCGGTCATGTTCGTCCACGTAGTTGTACTCGCTTCACCGAGGAAATTGAATTGAGCAGATGTGACCTCCGCTCCGTATGGGAATGTGATAACTCCAGCAGATCCATTTCCTTGACCGTTGAACGTGTGTTGATAGGATGTAGTGCCCCCTTTGAATTGGGTCTCAGTCGTTGCTGAAGAAGCCAAAGGTGCCATTACGGAGAGAGTAAAAAGGAGAGTTAAAAATAGTGCTTTTCGCATAGTGCAGACATCCCTTATAACAAACTATTATGATTTACCATATCAACACATCGGCGACAGGGCACCTGAACAATTCTCCGCAATGGTCATGAATCCTTCCACTCTTCGCCAAACAAGAGGGAAGACGATGGCAGGATTATTTTCACAATGGTGGGCGGCTCAACATGGACGACAATACTTGATTTTAGCAACTGCATTTGGCGCATTAACAGTTCTTTTCTTAGCAGGAGTGAGTCAATTGCTCTTCCTGCAAGAAATAGATCCCTTCTCCGAATATACAGGTCTGGCAATCGGCATTCTTGTGCTATCAGCGCTTGGCCTCGTTGTCATTACTCCAGAATTCTTGGTTTTCAAAGGTCATGCAAGCACACTTGACGAATTGTATGAGATTCAAAGTACTGCAGAATTGAAGCGACGACGTTCGGAAGGAGAACGCTCAGCAACCGTGCTCGGAGCAGGACATGAACAACGCTGGAACGCATTCCTTCAAGAACGAGGCCTTCGACGCTGAGACAGGTGGAACGTTTGGAAGAGACCAGTTCGGTACAACTTCTTATTCGAGAAGTTCTGCTTGCTGGTGGCATGATTGTCATTCTCATCTTCGCTCTTTATGCACATACAGGCTCAATGCCGCCTCTTGTTGTTGTTGAATCCTCCAGCATGATTCATGCTGAAGAGGGCGAAGTTGGGAGCATCGATGCAGGGGATTTAGTTCTCGTCCATGATACATCGATTGATTCCTTGGTGACGTTTGCAGAAGCAACAGACAAATCGCATCGCAATTATGGATATGAATCGCATGGTATGGAAGGTGACGTGGTCATTTACAAGAAAAATGGAGAAGCGACAACGCCGATTATTCACCGAGCCATTCTACGTGTGATCCCAAATGAAGCGGTCCAAGCAGTCAATGAGAGTGAATGTTCAAATGGGGCTTCCTATGATTCAGAATGGATTGTTGACGGACAACCTGGGGCTTGCGTCTCCACGTGGGACGTTCCTGGAACAAACGTGAGTAACGTTACCTCGATCACTCTTGCATTTGATGGCGTTCAATCCGGCTACTACGACTGCGACAGGATGGTTCATGCTGGAGTAGAAGAATATCTCATGATTTACGAATGGGTCCCATCACATTCGGGCTTGTTGACCCTTGGTGATGCAAACCGATGTTCAGTCGATCAAGGTGCTGCAGCAGTAAATGGATCTTCAGGTCTGAGAACGAACGATGGATCAACGCTTGGGCCTGTCCGAGAATCGTGGATTGTTGGCAGAGCTGGTGGAGAAATTCCATGGCTTGGTTCAGTTAAATTGATGGTCAGTGGAACGGGTCCAGGATTGGATCATGTCCCATCCTCGTCCTTGCTCTACCTCTTCCTATGCATTGGAGGCATACTACTGATGCCAATCATCATCGAACCGATTGTCCGTAAGTTGTTCATGTCTTCACCAGAATACGTTCAAGCGAAACAAGAACAAGGATTACTTATCGCTCTTGGAATATCTGAAGAGGAATAATCATTCTTCGCTGTCACTCGTTTGCTTCTCTGATGACAAATGTCGTTCTGCTGAGTGAATACTCAACTTTGTTAAGAGCAGGAGTTCTTGAGCATAGTCAAGATTTGATTGTTCAAGATAGCGTTCAACACTGGCCTTTGAACGACGAATTGTTGCGAGACGTTGTTCAGAACTTTTTGGTCGTGTTTCTTCCCCGCGTTGTTCCATAAGCCATTCCTCAAGGAGTGCTTGTCCCCATTCGGGTGCTCTGAAACGTGCTGACAACGTGATTTCAGCATGACGATGGCGAAACCGAACGCTTGAATCTCTTGTTCTCGAGGCTTGAATAGAACCAGGATTCCATTGATCGAATGGTATGTGAAGATGATTTTTACATTGCAGATGATTTGTTTGATCGATTGTTCCATCAATAATGAGTGCTCCACGTTGCAATCGAACAAAGGCTTGGACGATATCGTCTTCAATTAGCCATTCAGCAATCTGAATTGCTTGTTGACCCCACTTGTCATTCGTCCATGTTTCAATGGCGTTACGGTGGAGCATACCACGACCTTGTGGCACCCATTCATGAACCTTCACATTCAAGAGAAGGTGCATTGATTGAAATGGAGGCAGGGGTTGGCAAGACTGATGGCAGCGTCATGGGGTGCGGTTAATTTCGATTGGCGCATCATCCCATTGCTCATTTTTGCTTGGTATCTTCTCCTGAAAAAATGGGAGCGGGATGGGAAACTCGACGAATGGAATGCAACCAGAGTGTTTGGGTTTGTACTGATGGTTCGAACGAAGCGAGGTCTTGATTTACTCGAAAAGGTTGCTAAACCAAGAAAATTCTGGCGTTTCTATGGAGAGGTTTCTCTTTGGGTTTGTAATCTTGCAATGCTCGCCGTGGCACTTGTTGTCATAATGGCGTTCATTACTTCTATCTTCAACCCAATCGATACACCTCCACCATCAGCAAGTGAATTGGTTGCCATACCAGGATTGAATCCAATGATCCCTCTTTGGTGGGGATTGATCGGTTTCATCGTTGCACTTGTCATTCACGAATTTGGACACGGCCTCCTCGCCCGAGGCCATGGAATGAGGATTCGTTCGTTTGGTTTGTTGCAACTTGGCCCACTTCCACTCGGAGCATTTGCAGAACCACAAGCTGAAGAATTGTTCAAGGCTCCACGAAAAGAGCGACAACGGATGTTTGCTGCAGGACCTGCAACCAATCTGTTTGCAGCTTTTGCAATCCTTCTTCTTCTTGGTGGACTCGCAGCTCAATTTTCAACCAATGATGAAACAATACACGTTCGAGGCATCATCAAGGATCAACCAGCAGATATTGCAGGAATGGAGCCTTGGGACATCATCACCACGATCAATGGTAGTGAAGTCGTAGGCCTTGATGGATTTAGAACGCTCATGGACGAGCACAAAGCAGGGGAGAACATCACGCTTGGTGTTCTTCACAATAACGGCATGGCCGAGAACCTAACAATTACGTTAGGTGATAAATACGAACATTATCTCTCCGATGGGTGGGCAAAGTCCGATCTAGAACTTCTTGAAATTGAGCCTGGTGATGCGTTCTTAGGTGTAGAAGGAATGGCCCAGAACACTGCAGGAATCGATCGAATTGCAGGCCCACTTTCTCCGAATCAAGATTATACACTGCTTCAACGAACTCTTCTAACACCAATCCATGTCATTCAGGTCATGATTTTGCCGTTTGAATCTCAAGGTGTAGCAATGGCGCCTGCAGAAGAGGCTATGCTTGAAACAGATGATGGATGGATAAGCAGCCTGCTTGGAAAGGAAGGACTTCTGTTCATGGTCAATCTCTTATTCTGGGTCATGTGGGTCAACATTCTTCTTGGATTTACGAACCTCATCCCAATGGTTCCATTCGATGGAGGACACATGTTCAAGGATATGGTTCACGCTGGATTAACTCGCTTTAGGGCAGTAGGGCGAAAACTCAAATTATGGAATTTCCATCCGATGTGGATTGATCACTGGTCAAGAAAAGCAAGCAGTATCTCTTCATTACTGATTTTGTTTGCGCTGTTGTTTACAATTTTCATTCCATACTTCTAGAATGGAACTCAGGCCGATCGCCTACGTAGGAGTTCTTCAATAACCGAGGGTTTGGTTATTTGCGGTTGTTCGAACTCAATTCGGCCTTGGAGGAAACCAAGAGAGGGGGAGGATGCATCTTGTTGACAAACAATTTCAATGAATTCATTGAGCGGCATTCCCTGTTCCCAATCGATGAATGCACGTCCATTCCTTGTTCGTGGCAACGATGGTATTCGTCGAGCAAGTACGCCTAAGTTTCCACGAAGAGTTGAAGTTTCAACACGGAAAATTCTCCATGAATCACCGCGAACGCCTTTCAATCGATGAGCATAGAGTGGCATAAGACCGCAACGATCGCCTTCATACACCAATGCGTTGTATTGATCGAGTGTCCTACCACTGAGATACAATTTCCTCGGCTTTGTTGTTTTGACTTCTATTGGAAAACATATATCGCCACGAAGGACAAGAAGATCGCCACTCCCTTCAATACCTGAACCAGCAGCTCGAACAACCAAAAAGGGCCGCTTTAGAACCATCCTCATACGTTCTTTTTCTTCAACAGAGCATGACCGAATTACTGCCTCGACTCCAGCAGGAATCCCTGCCAAAACGTGTCGTAATTCCCGCTCATATTGGCTTGACATAGTTCTACATCAATGTCAGCCGCCTTTATTGACTTCGGTCATTTTACGACAAATGTAGAGTGATTGTTGTTTTTACTTTCCATCGGATAATTAAAGGACATTGATAGGAACAACAACATGTGCAGAAGGTTGTTGTGAGGACTGAAAACTTTCAGTTAGCATATCGCGTGATGCATCTTCTACGGGAACGAAAGATCGATGTTGAGCAACGCTCAATCGATGACCCTCTTCCACATCGAGACTCAATTTGGATTGGAACTCCCCAAGAAGTTGCATACCGTCAGCATGAAGGTCGACCGATTGCGGCTCAACTTGAATCGATCGATGAAATGATTGAAGAAGCCATTTTTGCTTTACGTAGTCCAAAACAAACACATCGTCTCATCATCGGCCTCGATACAGGACCAAGACCTGGTTTGGCATGGCTAGCTGATGGGGTTTTAATCGATACAATTCAAACAGAATCAATTGAAGAATGTCTTACCAGAATCGAGGCTTTACTGCAACATCAATCGTTTCAGCACCTCCTTTTCAGATTGGGCAACGGTTCACCATCTCATCGAGACCGGCTCGTAAATGCACTTCTCCTCAAGGGCCATTCTGTTGAATTGGTCAAAGAAAACAAGACTTCTCGTGGACTTAACAGGCAGCAACATGGTGTAGCAGCAGTCCGAATTGCTACGTTATCTGGACGCCAAGTCTGGGAAATGACTGAGATTGATCCAAGCGAAGGGGAGTTGAGAGATATTCAACGTATCAGTCGGAATAAGAGCAATGGCAGAGTAACGATTCCAACAGAACTCGCTCGAAAGGTAGCCAAGGGTGAAGTGACAATTGAACAAGCGATTGAACAAATCATCTGATTCGAACACGATATCGTTCACGCCCATTGGCATAAAGAACAATACTTCCAGTTGAAGAAACTGCGATTGAAACTCCGTCTGAGAGTTGAGAGATCGCTCGAGCGGCAAGGTGGCGACCACCTTCTCCTGATTTTGGAGAAAGGCCTGCAGGAACCTGAATGTACCGACCTGCATCACTTGCGATGCCTTCTCGATTGAATAAAATCGCTCCATCAAGCCAAGCAAATTCAGCCATTGTTTCATGATTCTCTCGATTTCGAACATCTCTTTTTGAGACACTGTGTCCCTTAAATGGATTCAAAACCATCGAAGTAGAATGGCCTCGCATCTTCTGAATGTTCCCTATTGCAAATAGCGCTCCAACAGCAGAACCTTCTCGACCACGTGTTCCAACTGCTCGTGATAGTTCGACCATACGCATCAATACGTCCAATTCAATGGATTGTTCCTCTGCAATAGATGCGAGCCTTCCCGCTCCCAACATGGCTGAATCAACAACAAGAACACCATCGATTGGTTCTGCCATTACAATAAGTAATCGTCCACCCTTTGCAACCCATCGTTCACCCATCCCTTGTAAGACCAAATCATACAACTCGTTGAGAACAGAGAGACCTTTTGAGGACAGCCCTTCTTCCAAAACCTGTGCATCGATTTGATGCTCTATCAAAGCATCTCTTACACGATTCAGGCTCGTCATAACCCGTAAAGGCACATTCTTTGGAAGAACTGGGACGATGGAACGGACTTTCCGGCTGTCATTTGAAACCATTAATACGGCATCAAATGCAAATTTGCTTGATTCTAAAGCAACGCTAACCATGCGAGGTAGGTCGCTCATCGCTTCATCCTCATTGGTTTGTCGTGTCAATACCCGGGAGGAGGTCGTTGATTTCTCTGTAAACGGTTCTCATGTTTGAGATAAAGTTCTTCTCTTTCACGACAACTGTAAACATTTTAATTCCAGGATCTTCTTCAGCATCGAGGATTCCAAGAACTGTTTCGAGTGTTAAACGAGCTCCTTCTCGATGAGGGTATGCGAAGACACCCATACTGATTGGTGGAGTAACGATTGTTTCAACTCCGTCGAGTTCATCCAATGTTTTGAACAGATTCTCATAGGTCACTGGGAGGAGGTCTCGACGTGTTTCATCTTGATTTGGTCGGCGGCAATCTGGGCCAACAACGTGAATGATATGCTTGAATCGGTCTGCTAGAGCGTATGGTTCGGTGACAACATTTTGTGTAACAGCACATGGGGGTGCGTTGATCTTCCTCATTTCCAAACAAATATTACGTGTTGCTTGAGTCAACTCTTCTCCTGCTTTTTGGTGAACCATGTAGTCGATTCCTTCACGACCAGAAAGTCTGTTATTCGCAGGAGTGATAAGGACATCACCTTCGTGATTCCAGACGTCGCCGCCGACGACTCTGAGAGTCCCCCATTTACAAGTACGAGACATGTATAACTCTGCCATCAATATCACCAGAGGGGGCCACCCTTCATATCCTTTCAGTGCTTTTTTGATGAAAACAAGAGATTTTGATGGAAAATGAATCTCTCATGGAAGCATAAGTGCTAAACTAGAATTCGAGTTAGAATGTTCATGGGAGGCGTAAGAACAAGTGTTGTTCTGGCCTTTTTGATGCTTGGAACGCTCTTTTCCTCCTTCATTCCCCCACTTCAATCTGATACGAATACATCAGAATACATGGCTGAGAATCTCTTTCAAGGGTTCACAATCGATGATGGCTGGCTCGATTTAGAAGAACAACCTATTGCAGTACCAAATGGGTTTGACCCTCTTACACTGTATGACTACAGCGACGTAGGGGTGTTGATCAATAACAAATCAGAATCAAGCAAAACCATTGGATGGGCCTTTGTTGAAGCCCGTAATATTAGTCTCGAACGTGTGTTCATATTCGACGCGGATGGAACACCAACCGGCGAAACTATCAATCGAAATCAATTCAATGAGTTCTTCGCATACCCATTCCTTGACATGTTGGTTAATCGAAGCAATGTTTCAGATATGAATTACCTTGTCTCAAACAAAGGAATACCTCTGAAAGTAAGTGGTGGAAACGATAAAGCATCCTTCGACCAAGAGTTCTCTCTTCTTGGAGGATCATACAACAGTAGTATTGCAGGAGATTACTGGGAGACGCATAATTATGGCCCATTGGCTGGTGGTGAGTTCGAATCCTTTTCCAGACAAAAGCATGGTTTCTATCTTGTAACCAGACTCACAGGGTATACCGTTGATACCGCATTACAACTCATCGAAAAGGCCAACAACAGCCTAGGTCAACGCGGCACGACTGTGCTTGATTTGGCAACAAATCGGAATGGCTCGGGATACAAATTTTGGAATGATGATCTTTACACTGCGAATACAACACTCACAGAGACATACAATCAGACGGTCATCTTTGATGAAGAAACAGGCTTCGTGACAAACATTAGCAATGTTATGGGTTATGCTTCATGGGGTTCAAATGATGGGGATTGGGCATCAAGTTTGGCGAAGAATTCAGGTTTTGATACTGAGAGTTCGTCTTGGTCGAGTGGCGTAAAGCACTGGAATGCAACTAGTCCATCCCTTTCATCAGGCGATACGTTCGCTTGGTCTTATCAAACCCAAACCAAAAAGGGAGGAAATGGAGCAATTGAAGCAGCGATGTCTGCAACCTGTTCTGAAGAGTCTGGAAATGGGACTCAGGGTATTTATTCTGAATTCTTTGATAATGAAGGTGTGAGCTTCAATACAGGATCAATGCCATCGCTTATCGATCGTGTTCCAGATCATGTTCGTCTTGAATCGTCGTTGCAATACAACTCAATGTATGCTGCTTATCCAGGGTTAGATGACCGTTTCAAAAACAACTGGGGCGCTCGATTCAGCGGCCTTATCGACATACCAGAGACTGGAAACTGGACCTTTTTCCTCACGAGCGATGATGGTTCAGAATTCTGGATTGATGGAGTGAGCATGGTCACAAACTATGGCTCACATGGTATGCGTGAATTATCTGGATTCCGAAATCTATCTGCTGGATTGCACGACTTCCGTGCTGAATTCTTCCAAGGCGGGGGGCCTCACGGATTGAAACTCTCTTGGTCTGGACCAAACCAAAGCAAGGTACTCGTTCCTTCCACTGCATTCTTTGTAGCCAATGCAACCCCTCCATCCCCATCGACGCTTCTTCATGCTTGGAATTTTGATGAAGGCACTGGAATGGAAACAAACGACTCAGTGGATGTGAATGCTTCCCTTACATTACACAATATGAATTCATCAAATTGGCGTAATTGTCCGGATGGAGGGTGCTTATGGTTCGATGGAGTCGATGATTACGTCGAGGTTGATGTTGATGATTGGGTGGGAAATTTCACAGTCAGTCAATGGGTTTGGGCGAATTCCACAACCCTTCCTGATTATGCTTCAGTCTTTGCAGTTTCAGATGATGCAGGATCAAACACTTCGTTTCAACACGCCGTATTCAGTGGTGAGTGGCGGTTACACAACAACCAAACTCACGCCTTTGGAGACATAGAGGCGCAACAATGGATGCATCTTGTTACCGTGTTTGAAAGCGGAAATGTTCGGCAATACTTGGATGGTGTTCTAGCCAGAACTACTGCCTTTCCTTCTGGCTCACTCAACAACATCGACTTGTACAAACTTGGTGTAAATCGTGCTCAATCTACGTTTTTCGAAGGGATGATCGATAAGGTCATGGTATGGGAAAGCGCCCTCACAGACGGAGATGTAACACGGCTTCACCGTGACATTTACAAGGACTGTTCTGCCTATTCAGGCTCTGGTACATCAGCCGCTTCTCTTGAGCAATACCTACTGGTTCCAAACGAGGTCAGCGACCATGCTTGGATAGCCTCGATTTCAGGTTCACGTTCTGGAGACGTCTATGGTTCATTTTCAATTATTGTAGAAGCGATTGATCAGAGTGGAAATATACTTTCAACCAACACCTCTTCTTCAAAGCCATTTGAATCGAATTGGGGCGATGCAGCGCTTCGTTTCCGTCCAGATCCAAATGCTACAGCGTTTCGAATACGAATTCCTATCGATGTTGTTGCGACATCAACAAGCGGTTCTGTCTTCCTTGACAGCCTAAGTTTCAGAGCCATTCGCCCACATATGACATGGATTGATGGTTCAATCGCTGAAACGGCAGTCTCGACTGGAGGTCGTTCATTCACAATTGATACAACGTATGGACAATCGCTGGTGGCGGATTTACTTGAGGACGGGGTCAGTGGTGTCAAAGGGTACGTGTATGAACCATATCTTACAGCCGTTGGACAGCCAAGTGTTTTGTTCGGCATGTATTCTCAAGGATTCAGTTTTGCAGAAGCAAATGCAGCAGCTAACACCTACATTTCTTGGATGGGTGTAACTGTAGGTGATCCAAAAATGGCACCTTACATCGATACAATTCATGACATTCATCTCCTAGATGCTCGATTACAAGACAATCTTTCAATTGGCCAAACCGGATTTATTGAAGTCGGTCTCGAGAATTTAGGAATGGCGAGCGCAGAAGGTGATCTTGAAATTATCAACGTACAAGGTTCTGTACTCATGACTTCCCAGTCTATTTCTTTGCCTGCCGGTGATCTTAGCGGATCAAGGACATCGGTCATTATTCCAGTCACACCAACTCAATCGGGATGGCTCGATGTCCGTATTCGGTACACACATGACAACACTTCTTCCTTTGAACGCGATACTGAGAACAACTTCATCATGATCAGGTTCTGGGTTAATGCTGCTCCTTCCATTGATTCAGTCTACTGTGACCAACCAGAATATGCTCGAGGAGATTCATTCCTGTGTACGGTCCTTGCTTCTGATGATGAAAAGGTCGAATCGGTCACAATGGGCTGGACTGTTCTCTGTTCGACGTGTGTACTGAACAACACGACATGGATGCAAGGTCCAATGGGAACGACTGACAATGGTTCAACGTGGGAAGCAATGATCACATTACCGATTAACATCTCAACGGGTGGGCTGGCATTGCATGTCATTGCAGTTGACAAACTTGGGATGCAAGATGAGGAAACGACAACAAATGTATCACAGGTTCTTGACGCAGCATCAGCATGGTTTGGCCCACACGCATCCTCAGCTGATTCATCATGGCTTGGCGTCACACCTCTTCCAAGTACATCGCCTAACGGAATTCTGCGTGGCGTAAACAACACGATTACTGGTTGTGTCTTAGATGTTGATCATAATACAAACACCGAACAACCGCAATTCCTTGTCGAACGAGGCACCCTTGGTGAACTAACGTATGTGGAGAAACCAGATTCAAATCATCATTGTTACCAAGCGACCTTTTTCGTGGACAATGGAAGTTCTTTGATGTCCATTTCAATGGAAATGCGAACCAATACTGGTAGTCTCGTTATGCAGAGAACAATAAAAGTCGAGGACATACATCCTACAATCAATATACAATTTGTTAATTCAAACAATACTGAACTCGATCGAATTATCGATAATGATGATGAATTCATCCTCGTGCGTGTCGAGGATGTTGATGACACTCTTGGCACATACCTAGGGGATATTGAACTCTCTTGGCCTGGATTTGGAAGTATTACTCTACCAATAGAAGGACAAGTCGGTGGCGCTGAAGTGACCATCAAACTCAATCCTCCTCCTGAATCCCTCGAATCTGGTGACGTCATATTCGATATCACGATTCAAGATTCAAACGGAGCAACATCGGCATCAAGCGCATCATTACCGTTATTCCTTAATGCTCCAGTGATATTGGAAATGGTACCGTGTACGGTTGATGGACAAATTAGTGAACTTATGTTTGGCCATACTGCAGTCCTTGCTGCGAAAATCATAAGCAATCGTCCAATGGAAACGATCGACCTTTCCTTGCGTCAACTTGGTTGGGCGGTTTCAGCACCGCCAATCGAAGCACCAACATGGAGTTCAAGTTCAAACGATTGTATAGAATCACTCAACGACGAGAATACTTACTGGTTTAGACTCCAACTCGATGGCTCGTTTGCTTCAGAGACTGGTTCGATTCAATTGGTAACAAAAACAATTGATGGATATCTTGCAACCAGTCAGATTCCAATGCTGTTCCGTCATGCACCTCCTATTCTCAATGGTACAGCCCCGCAATCGGTACAAGCGGGTACAGATCTGGTCTTCCAAGTAGAAGTTACTGACCTTGACGGATTAGGTGATGTTGAATGCGGTGCTTTCGTATATTCAGGGAACGCTTCAACCGATTTGTGGAATCGATCTTTCAATCCAATCCAAACACAGGATGAAAATGGAATGAGTACCCTTCGGTGGCCATTACCTCGTAATCTCAATGAATCAACGGATTCCATTAGAATTGATGTCAATTGCAGTGATTCAGATAATGAGTATGGTCAATGGCAAACAAGTACTCCAATCCTGATTGAACCCTATGTATGCGTTGTTAATTGTAATTCATCTACTGAAGATGATCGAAACACGAAGTCTGAAGGTTCTCAATCAGTATGGATTTACATTGTTGTTCTTCTTGTTGCCATCGTAGGTATGACACTTCTTTTACAACGAAGAAAAGAAAGTATCGAGAAATGGGCTACTGATGACTCGCTTGACGATTTTGAACAACTTACTTCAGCATCAATAGCTCAGGCAGAGGCTTCGCTTCCAGAGCTAGATGCCTCTACTCCCGCTATACCAGATGGATGGACAGAGGAAGCATTCGTCCAGTGGTTGCAGGGTGAATGTCCTGAAGAATGGACTGAATCACAATGGGACGAATTGCGTAATCAACACTCGTCCTTGCTTGCAGATCCTGAAAATACAACCGATGAGATATTATTCTAAGTCCAAGTGCAATGAATGGTTACGATGGCTATTGGATATGTACTCCTAAATGTGTCTCCTGGTGCAGAACACGATGTTTACCTGCATTTGCAGAAGTTGGAATCTGTTTCAGACGCAACCGTCCTCTTTGGTGATTATGATCTTATTGTGAAGTTAGTGGCATCAGATCTTTCCTCTATTGCAAAAGCAGTTGTTGAGTCAATTCGTCAAATACCAGGGGTACTTGAAACGAAGACACTTGCAGGGGCTGAATTTTAGGGCATTCAGTTGCCCATTTTGTCCAAAAACAGCGTTTGGAAAGGGGTACTGAGGGCAATATGTTGAGCAGTATTGCCTTTTTTCGGCGAAAAATATAATAACTATGGGTTCTGATTTAGATTTGGAGGAAACCCCAAATGTCAGACAAGAAATATTTCGTTCTCATGGAGAACGGTAAAGACACCAGCCAAGTATTTGCTAGCAAGCAACCACGAGGAGCAGCCCTCAAAGCTGCAACACGTGGACACACGAACATCCGCCTACGAGAACGTGGCACCAAGCGCGTACACGTTTTCACTGGCTCGATCTCAATGGTCGACAAGCCAGCTGGCGGCCCCGCGTGGCTCCCAGACAAGATCAAGAAGGCTAACGTCAAGAAGCAAGGCATCGAGCACCTTTGAGGCGCTCGATCACTTCGATCTTTGACTCGTTCGACGAGTGATGCTGCCGCGTAAAGACGCTTAAACACGCAGCCAGCCGCCCAATCGATGATTCCGGTCATCGGTTGGGCCTCTTTTCTTTCTCTTTTTTATTTTCAAAATAGCGAAGCTTTTCATTCGATTTTCGTAGTGCTTAGAACAAAGTCTGATTCGAATACGATTCTGTTTCAAAGGGTGGGGTTGTGTTCACCTATAGCTACAACGGGCCCCCTCGTGTATAGATTCATCTTAACCATGAGTGGACCTCGCCTCAGGGCGTCCTTTGATCCATTATGTTCACAAGAGCACAAATTATGCTAAAGACATTGGTAACAACTATTTTACAGCGCGACGGGAGTACGTAATTATATCTCTGGGGCATCGGTAAGGATGATGTCTTCTTCCCAAACCCAAAAATCCGCAAGCCCGGACACCCTCATTTTCTTTATTGGAATAGTTGTCCTCCTTATATGGGGTTTTAGTGAACTTGGAGAGGGATTGGATAGCAACATATCTCCGACGGGCATCATGCCATTTCTTTGTATAGTGGGTGGACCAATCTTCATCGTATTATCGGTTTCCTCACTCATGCTGAATAAGGTAACAAATACAAAAAAAGAGATTCCAAATGTTCAAACTGCGCCAATCCAGGATCTCTCAACTTCGGATAAATGGGCTCTTCGTATATTTGGTCCTGTTTTTATTGTAATCGGAATCTGGATCCCCGGCGCTGTATCTTCTTTTGGTAGAGAAAGTATCGCCGGTATATTTGGTGTTCTTTCCATTTTCTTTGGTGTCTTATTTTTCCTTGTGTCTCTGCGCACCAACAACAAAGAAATTGAATCTGAGTAGTCTCCTTAGATGAGATGCCCAATAACAACTTAAGCATCAAAATGAGTGGAGTGAATAAGTGAATTTCAACTTTACACGAGGGTTATACTAAACACCCTTGTACACGATGGTCTACAACCATGGGTTCGCAGTGGGTGCTATTCGTCTCTACCCTTGTGAACATAAGTAAACCACTTATTCACTTCAATAGTTCAACCAAGCCAATAGAATTCAGGGTGGTCATTGGAATCAGTTCCTTTGTGGCTGTATAATTGACTACAACCGGGTATTATTTTATTAAGAAGATTCTCTCGAATACAATGTCATGGTTGTCATCCAGTGTCCACACTGTCACTTGAAGGTGGAATTGGATGATGGGGTATCCGGACTATTTGATTGCCCGCATTGTGGGGAGGAATTTGAATGGGAGGGAATGGATGAGGAAATTGATCCTGAATTATCCCTTGATTGGGTAAAATGGGCATTTACAGCGGTCCTTGTCTTTATTCTAATTCTTGTTATTTTGTTTTCTTTGACTACTGACTTTTTCGGTTGTAAGTCACCTAACGGTGTCTGTTGAACTAGCCTGTTAACTCTCCTTACATACATGTCTGTAACACTAGTATCTGTATGTGCCAACGTCGGTAGCGTTCAATATGGCCCAACGAATCGTCATGCCTTCAGCAGATGCGCTCTCTGATCCTGCCTTGTAAGTGCCGTTCTGCTTGAAGTGGGGTAAGGATATGTAAGAGGTCAAAATACTCTATACCCCCGATAATCGGATCAGCTGCATAGGGGTCTTCACTTGAAGTATCAAGCAATAGGTCAACAAAGATGATCCCTAACCTCTCATGATACAGGTCAACTGAAGTGATGTATCGCCATGAAGAATCTTCTTGATTGGGTCTGTCATCTTTAACAAAATGAAAGTAACAATGGCTTTCTGGTATGCATGAGGTGCAATTGCTCAAGGCAATGGGCAAGAAATCCAGGCCTCCCTCGCTAAACCGGGGTTGACTCTTGAGATAGGGGAGGCAGTTTATTGCTAGTTCAACTAGCCAATCCGGGTTGTATCTCTTGCCACTTTCTCCCCTCATAATACTCCCCTAATACATGATAATATGCTGCTTTTTATATCAACTCAAACAAAAGTGATATTTCGGGAAATGATGGGCTTTAAGATGACTTCATTTCCAATTGTTTTCATATATCGTAGCCTAATGGAGCCGCACGTGAGCACAACAGCAGCCGTTGATTATTACTGAGGACTTTCAACTTCGAGCAGACTTACACCTTGTTCAACACGATCGCCTGCTGAAAAGGATACTTTCGTGACGATTCCATCTTCTGATGCTACGACTCTATGCTCCATTTTCATGGCTTCTAGAATCATAAGAGTTTGACCTGCTTCAACAGTTTGGCCTTCAGATACGAGGACTTCGAGCACTGTCCCAGGCATTGGAGCAACTAGGCCTCCATGGTGTTCATCAGCACTTGCTCCCGGTTCAATTCGCTCGAGAGTGTAAATATGTCCACTGTGATGAACCCACCATACATCGCCTACTTTAGCGACATGAGCCCATGCTTTCGTTCCGTCTTCGAAATAGATTCGAACGCGACCATCTTCTTTTGGATGAGCACAATGATTGACGAATGTCCATATCTTTGGTGTACGCTCAAGCGTCACCTCGTGGACCTCATTCTGGAACCTAAACTCGTGCTGCATCAAGGATACCTCCTATTGAGCGTCTGGAAGGGGCTAGAAATGCCTTCTTTTGATGAAGAGGTGGAAACTGACACCCTGTGCATTCCAGTCGTTTCTGCAACAGCTGCAGTCATCAGAGCAACATCGAGATTCTTCTGTGTTGGATTGAATTCGTAGCCATTTGGAAAGACATCATCGATCATTGTCGTGTAAGTATTACCACTGATGACTTCTTCTGTATCACAAAGAGTTCGTAAGAACCCAATGTTCGTTGTTGTTCCCAATACAACAAATTCGTCAAGGGCTCGACGCATTCGTTGGAGTGATTCTGCTCTTGAAGGCGCCCAAACGATGAGTTTTGCAAGCATTGGATCGTAATGAGGTGTTACGTCATCGCCTTCCCTTACACCTGTATCCAGACGGATTCCTGGACCCGTAGGAGGTCGAAAGACTGCTAAGGGGCCAATTGCAGGAAGGAAATTGTTACTCGGATCTTCTGCATACAACCGAACTTCAATCGCATGTCCACGGAGTTCTAATTCCCCTACAGACATCGGTTCTCCTGCTGCAATACGCAATTGTTCGCGAACCAAATCCACTCCAGTGACCATTTCGGTCACAGGATGTTCGACTTGAATTCGAGTATTCATTTCAAGGAAATAGAACGAACCATCTTCTGCTAGGAGAAATTCAACTGTTCCCGCTCCGACATAATCGACTGCCTGTGCTGCAGATACTGCTGCTTGTCCCATTTGTTCTCGAAGAGATGGGCTCATTGAAGCACATGGAGCTTCTTCGAATACTTTCTGATGACGTCGTTGAACACTGCATTCACGCTCTCCAAGGTGTATACACCGACCATGAGTATCTGCAAGAACTTGAATCTCAACGTGCTTTGAAGTTTGAAGAAGTTTTTCGACATAAACTCGACCATCTCCAAACGCAGTAACTGCTTCACGACGAGCGGAACGAGCGGAAGACTCGAGTTCTTCTTGAGCATGGACAACACGCATCCCTTTCCCGCCCCCACCTGCAGTGGCTTTCAGCAATAATGGATAGCCTGTTTCAATGGCAGCTTGGCGAATATCTTCCAGAGCACGCTCTTCATCCTCCTCTTCGATTTCAACACCTGGAATAACAGGAACACCTGCTTGCTTCATGATTTGACGAGCAGACATCTTATCTCCCATTTGTTCAATGGCTTGAGGTGATGGACCGATCCAAATCAAACCAGCATCCATTACAGCCTGTGCAAATCCTGCTCGTTCTGATAGGAAACCGAAACCTGGATGGATTGCATCAGCCCCTGTATCCTTTGCAACTTGAATAATCGCTGCACCATTGAGATATGTTTCAGTGATTGAATCTCCTTCGAGAAGAACGGATTCGTCTGCAAGTTCGCGAAACATTCCTGTTCGATCGTTTTCAGCATAAATGGCAACTGATGAAAGACCAGCTTCTCGACATGCACGTAGGATACGACAGGCAATTTCGCCACGGTTCGCAACCAAGACACGTCGAATCATCGTTTCACCTCATTCTGGTTTCCAATCTGCAGGACGCTTTTCTAGGAACGAGGACAGCCCTTCTTGACCTTCTCTGGAACCTCGCATTCTGCTGGTGAAATCAAGCGTCCAATCACGAAGCGATTCATCATCACCTGTCCATCGGTCGAATCCAACACTGAGTTCCTTAGCAAGCGTTGCTGCGCTTGGCCCAGTGGTGAGAACTTCTGAGATGATTGAGTCAATTGCTTCTGTAAAGGCCTCTTGATCGGTTACAACACATTCAAGGAATCCAATGCGAAGAGCCTCTTCTGCTTTGATTCGACTTGCTTGCATAGCCAAACGTCGGAAGTTGGCTGAACCAACTCTTCGATACACGTAGGGGCCGATAACTGCTGGGAGAATCCCTAACTTTGCTTCTGAAAGTGCGATTTTAACATCCTCAGTAGCAATGACATAATCCAGGCAAGCGATTAATCCAGCACCACCACCAAGGGCAACGCCTTGAATGGCTCCGATTGTGAAACATGGATGGGACCACAGACCATTGAAGAGACGATCGAGTCGTTCGCTATCCTTTCTGTTCTCTTCAGGCGTATTTGCTCCTGCATCACGCATCATGTTGATGTCAGCACCTGCACAGAAATGACGACCCTTTCCTGAGAGAACAAGTGTTCGCAGGTATTGATTTCCATTCGGATCAAGCAATGCATCTTGTCGACCTGCACTGCGTTCAGCAGTCCATTCAAAGACTTCTATGAGTTCTGTAATCATTGCCACATTCATGGCATTGTACTTGTCTTCTCGTGTTAATTCTACACGAGCCGAACTTCCTTCTACGGTCAAGGAAAGTAGTGTTGTTTCAGGGGGGTTATCCATTGTCATCATTCTAAAAACCTCAATTGTAATTTTAAATTTTCAATTGGAATTTACATTCTGAAAATTCCGTATTTTCCTTCTGGCATTGGCG
>OCRI01000064.1_pt1 | contig 33598 bp, 24 predicted proteins | sample 1534641 | NCBI WGS metagenome assembly OCRI01 (sample SAMEA3275473, study PRJEB22092) | marine metagenome | reverse complement strand
GTCTTTTATTGATAAAGCCAAGTGTGCATCAATGGTATTAATCGGCAAGTTAAACTCGAACATTGCTCTCAATGGGTCTGATAAATCTCGATCTCATGGACTTAAGAGCAATTGTGCGCCAGCCTGGTGCCTCGACTATGCTGGTCGGTTCCGGGCATCATGACAACTTGAAGGAATTATTTGAAGCCACGATTAAAGCTCCACTCGCTCCGATGAATGTAGGTGGTGCGCGAGGTTGTCTGCTTCAAATTGAAGGTGGACTCGGCATGACAATAGGACAAGTCGATGAGATTGCAACAGCATTAACATCTGCAGTCGATTCTGAAGCACAAGTCATTCTTGGTGCACGAGTAACTCCCGAACTTGAGGGAGTCATCAGAGTTGTTATGCTTCTATCAGGAATTTCAGACGATTAATCAACAAGTTCGATATCCTCTTCCCAGTTTGTTTCGTCACCAATGGATTCTGGCTTTTGGTTCCAATCGACTGGGTCGCCGATACTCTCGACAGGTTCATCTTCTTCAGAGGGCTCTTGTTTTTCTTCTGAAGCCGTCTCTTCCGCCTCGGATACTGGTGGAATCTCAATTGATTTAACAGACTCTTGGATGTCAAAATCTTTGAACATACGGTTAATTCTTGAGTCAAGTAAAGAGCGTTGTGCCCAAACAACTGTCGCAACAACAAGGATGTGTCCTCCTATGAGAACGGCTGTTAAATCATCGAAAACAGAAGTGATCATCGCTACACTTCCTGCGTATGCATATCCAAAAGCTACACCCCAGAACAATGCGTTATCTTTTGTGAAAAGTGTTGATTTACGTCCGTCCGCTTTACTGGTGAGTGCCCATATTGCCATGAACACAGTAAAGATCATCAATACAAGTTCTTCGATAAATATGAGTGTTGTTGATGATGCAGAATCAATACTACGTACGATGCTTAGGACGTGCCAAGTAATGAACAGTTGAGTCACGTGAAACCATCGTTTTGCGACAGCGTGTGTTGCGGTATGAGTGGAAGCTTTTTGTCGAAGTGTCCAAGTAATTCTCACGCTGAGAGCAAATACAGCAAACGAAGCAACATAGGGCCAAACACTGAATTGAGTGCTCCCAAGACTGAATCTGAATGCTTCTGTGACGATTATCGTCATAGCGATCATCAATGTAGAAGTTGTAACAAGAGAGGGTATCGGAGAGTGAGTTGATGCATCCTTTAGGGTTCCAGTGTCTGGTGTTTTAATGGAGTTGGAGGTTGCATAAGCAAAAAACCACCCTTGGGCTATAGCCCAAGCCACGAACAAGAAACCTAGGGCCGATGGAATGATTGTTCCGATGTCTGAGAGAGTATCGCCTTCACCCATTGTAAAGGCAAAAATGCCCCACAACACCAAACCAAATGCAAGAGGTAGAATCAAAATTTTAAATCGCTCTTTCATCGAATCTGCAAAGGTTGAATCTTCTTGTTGTTCAAATGTAATGAGTTTACGAAACACGTCCTTGTTTGATGCAGGAGCGAGTAATACGTACGCTATCGAGAAGGAAATAAACCCGAAGCTTGCAATCTGCTCAGTTCCGACCTTTGCCATAATGTGAAGGAGGCTTGCTGTAATCACGAGAAGAAGTAGATGCGGGGCTGTGGAGGGTGAGAGAAGACTTCGAATGATGGCCATTTTTGTAAGTGGTGTCTCATCTTCCATGGAATGGCGTCATAGTAGTGGTTCTTTAGGCTGTTTAAGGTTCGTTTCCGCCATCCTCTTGAATCATGAGTGCCTCGGTGAGCCATGGCTGCTAAGTTGTCAAAAGCAAAACGGCCAAAACGACGTTGGATTGGTTTTTCGTTCCCTTCATCAATTCGTTCAAGGAATGAACTCGAGGGTCATTTCAGACAACTTCTTCCCGAAACCATTCATTTCCGACTCTATGATACGCACTTCTTTGGCTCAGAAGTTGTAACGAATTTCTGTGAACTTCAATCGATAAAAGAAGATATTGGACTCGCTATTGTTTGTGTACATTTGGAAGACTATGATCTGGTTCGTCATTCCTTATCAGAACACACTGGAGAAGAGACACTGAATACGCTTTCTTCCTCTGGAAAGATACGACTTGTACGGCAACGTTTGGGTCTACCAAAGCCCAGAAAAAAATAGGGCAACATTTTCATTCTATTCGCCTTGGAGTGTTCTATGGCCGGTGGAGGGACTGCTCCCCCTTTGAAGATTAGCGACGTGTTTCTGCTCGTTGGCGTTACGCTAATCATTGGTACATTATTTATTCAAGAATGGGATCAACCCGTAAAAATCAATGGTGATGACGAACCATACGAAGGAACATCGAATTCATTCAGCGGCGATTTCATCAAAATTGTTGTCATAGTAGAAAATGAATCTGAAGTTAGAATTCAAATTTTTGAGGATGGAGAAGAACGTGAATCAAAGAGAACATTGGTTTCCGCAGATGGTGAACTTGAGGCTGAACACGAATCAGACGGAGGGGAATTAGAATGGATTGTTACTCTAGAGGAAGGTGTTAACGGAGAGGTCGACGTTGACCTATCTCGGGCGTACGGATTGAATTTCATCCCATACCTTCTTGGTTTTGCTTTTGCAGGGTATGGACTTTACAGAAGAATAAATGAATCTGCTGAACCCGAAGAAATTCTGGATGCCATTATTGAAGTTGAAGATGAGGCCAAAGAAGACTAAGGTCGTCTGAGATGTTGTAAGACTCTCCTTGTTCTGATTCAATGTGAAGATCTCCTTCACTTGAAACTCCCTTTACGGTACATTTCTCATTTCTATAGATGCATTGTCTAAGCAATAATTCCAGATTGATTTCAGTGTTTTTGTCTGGGGCATTCATCAAGTTTGATTTGTTTTCAAAGAGAGAGGATACAATGGTGTCAAGAAGCGTGAACAGTTCAGTATTGTCGAGGTTAATTCCTATTTCTTCTAATGAGCCTCGACCTTGAACCTCAGCGGTTGCCTTCGTGTTTATGCCTATGCCGAGAACGAGAGATTGTTCTGTACCTTTTGAGAGAGATTGGAAGAGTATTCCTCCTGCCTTTTTCCATTGTTCGGATTTACTGTCTCGTACAAGGAGATCATTTGGCCATTTTACTCGAAGGACATTTTCCTTAGGCGCCATCGATTGCAATAATGAAGCAATTTCAAGAGCAACTTGACATTGCAACTCTGACGAGATGTGAGGTATTTGGTTTGGATTGAGTTTCCAACTTCCCTTGAACGAGTCAAGATGATCATCCCATGTTCTTCCATGGCGCCCTTTCCCGTCAGTTTGGAATCTTGTTCGCAGGGAATCACCTGGCTTGTAGGACCCTTCCAGTATTTCGGAATTTGTTGAAGGAACAGAATGCACTTGTTGCTTCTTCGATGTTACAAATGGATGCCATACTGCTAATACTTGGATGGTTTCATCATCATCAAATGTATGTTTTGATACTCGTTGTGTTGCCAAGCCTTTTGCAAGGAAGATGTCTTTTGTGCGAAGGCCGCCAATGTGTTCTCTGCATAAAATAAGAGCGATACCGGTGGGGCCAATAAGTTGGAATCGTCGTGTCATTTCAGCAAATTCATTTATCAGACCCGTTGGATGTGTATCGACCAAAGCAGCATCTTCCATCGGTCCAAGATACTCTTCAATCTCTTCTGCGGGAATGTAAGGCATGTTCCACATCACAAGATCGTAGGAGCCAGGTTTCATCCACTGTGAATACAGTCCATCTTTGGCCGGGCCGATGCCCCCCTCTGACGATGTGATTTGGAAGTTATTCTCTATGGCATTGTATCGGGTTGCTGCAACTGCAAATGGATTGATGTCACATGCTTCTACTTCCCAATCCAGAGATGCTGCTAAAATGGATAAAGCGCCTGATCCACTGCCGATTTCGAGCAGCCGTTTTTTACCGAACGGTGTAACCTTCTCAAGGACACTTGCGAGAAGATCTGTATCCTCTCTTGGAGGATATACTGTATGAGGTACGGTCAAATTGAAATTCTTCCATTGAATTTCTTTGGCTTCCCCCCCTAACAATTCGATTTCTCGAAATGCTTTCTTTTCATCAAACATCTTCCAATCGTTTTGTCCTATTGTCGCTATTTGATGAGACTTTCCAACCTGTTCAATGGGTGCAAACTCATCGGTAAGGTATATGAAGGGGTGGTAGTTCGCATTGAAAGCCCAAGAAACAACGTTGGGCTCGTAGCTCAGTCAGGTAGAGCGTCGGACTTTTAATCCGATGGTCGCGGGTTCGAACCCCGTCGGGCCCGCCTGATGCGCTGCAGTACAACGTTGGGGCGACGCGGGGTTGATTAGGATGGTAGTAAAGAGCGCAACAAAAAAGCGGTTAATTGAACTCGGAGTTTCCGATGAATTCGCACACAAATTGGCTACGGACAGAAATATGGCCGACATTAAGGCCATGCCTGCTGACGACGTCGCAAAGATTCTCGGAATCGCAAAAGATAGCGAATCTTTCACTAAAGTCATGCAAATTATTGCTGAGCAAGGGAACCGACGTTCCCGTAACAAGCGAAGCAAGAAAATCACCATTTCCTCCAAAGCAATCGACGAGTTCGATCGTCCTGAAGCAACCAGTCGTTTCAACCCCCTAAACCACGAACTGGTTCCTCATCAGGAACTTCTCGGCGAAGCGAACATCAGTGAACAAGAACAATACGATTTGGAGAAAGAAGAACTCCTTCCATGGGGTCTTGAAGAACTCGATGAAGACGGAAAACCACGCCTTGCAAAGGAACTTCTCCCGAAAGTTCTGATCTCAGACCCTGTTGTTCAAGCCATCAAAGAGGCTTGTGAAATTCTCGACAATGCAACACTTGCCGCAAATCCAGAACACCGCCCACTCGCAGCGGGTTGGATTGCAGACCGTGTTCTGAAAGTAAAGAGACATTCCAAATCTGCTGGTACAGCCGTTGCTTACCGGCTTATTGTGGAGGGCAGCTGAGGCTGGAGTTGATATTATGCAAGAAATTATTGAATCATTTTTCAAAGAACGAAGCCTAGTAAACCACCAACTTGCTTCCTACAACGACTGTATCCCATCCACAGTCAACCAACTCTCTCGAATGGAGAAAATCATTCGTAACATCCGTGTCGGAACTGACGAAGAAATCATCGATGACCTCGGCGGCTACATCAAACTCGACGTTGCCGACCAAGAGATTGTCATTCGCTTGAAGGACATCAAACTCGGCGCCCCTAACATTCGTGAAGCTAACGGTTCTTACCACCACGCTTCTCCTATGGAATGCAGACTTCGAAAGTTGACCTACCAATCCCCAGTCAGCATCGATTTCACAATCTATCGAAACGGTGTCGCCTCCTTCCCTGAAGAAGGTGTACAAGTCGGTTCAATTCCGATCATGGTCCGTTCCCAACGCTGTCATCTTCACCCAAGTCACATCGCTGATGGCCGCACACTCGAACCGAGTAAGTCAAGCGAAGATGCTACCCTTCTTGCGGAACTTCTTCGTTCTCGTGGCGAAGACCCACTTGACCCAGGTGGCTACTTCATCATCAACGGTACGGAGCGTGTTCTCATCTCTATGGAAGATCTCGCACCAAACAGAGTAACTGTTGAAATCAACAAGCGTACTGCAAAGCGTACGGAAGTTGCTAAGATTTTCTCACAGAAAAACGGTATGCGTAAGCCACTCACCGTCGAAAAGCGACGTGACGGTATGCTCATGGTGAAAGTGAGCACAGCAGGTACAACTCCTATTCCAGTCGTTCTCCTCATGAGAGCGCTTGGAATTGAAAATGACCAAGAAGTATTCACTGCTATATCAGGTCCTCAAGAGACGTTCAAGTACATCGTCGCAAACATCAACGAAGTAAACGGTGATGAGAAGCAAGAAGGCGATTACGATGTCAAGAGTACCAACGAAGCATACGAATGGCTGCAAAAGAAATTCGCTGCTGGACAACAAAAGGAATACCGTGAAGCACGAGTAAACCAACTTCTTGACAGAGAACTTCTTCCTCACCTTGGTGACCAAACTGAGGACCGAAAGAAGAAGGCGATCTTCCTTGGAAGAATTGTTCGTCAAGTTCTTGAAATGGCACTTAACGACTCAGAACCGAATGATAAGGACCACTACGCAAACAAGCGTGTTCGCCTTGCAGGTGACCTCATTGAGGACTTGTTCCGTGTTTCATCTGGACAACTTGCCCGTGACCTGAAGTACCAACTTGAGCGCCATCACAACCGTAAGAGAGAACTCAAGATTACATCCTGTCTTCGACCGGATGTTTTGTCTTCCAAGATTCTGCACGCTCTAGCAACTGGAAACTGGGTTGGAGGGCGCTCTGGTGTCAGCCAACTTCTCGACAGAACAACATATCTTGCATCCCTTTCACACATGAGAAGAGTTACCTCTCCTCTTGTTCGAAGCCAACCTCACTTCGAAGCCCGTGACCTTCACCCTACACAATGGGGACGTCTCTGTCCTAACGAGACACCTGAAGGACAGAACTGTGGTCTAGTAAAGAACGCAGCTCAGATGGTCGATATCTCTGAAGAAGTTGATCCTCACGAAGTTCGTGAGCGCCTTGATGAACTGGATGTCTACCAACCAGATGACTGGACTGACGGTGACAGAGTTCACGTCAACGGTGACATCTATGGTATGCACAAGAAGGGTAAGAACCTCGTCAACCACTTCAAGAACGCTCGACGCCGTGGAACTATTCCTTCGGAAGTTTCCATCCGCCACGATATTGAAAACCGTGATATCTTCATCAACACAGACAAAGGACGAATTCTACGCCCATTGCTCGTATTGTACGACGGAACGCCTCGTCTTGAAAACCATCATCTTGTTGATCTCGCTGCTGGTAACATTACCTTCAAGGATCTCGTCAATGATGGTATCGTCGAATGGGTAGATGCTGAGGAAGAAGAAGACCTCTACATCGCTCCACGACCGTTTGTCCTTCCTGAAACTGTACCTGAAGGTAAATTCTCTGGCCGTCCAGTGACACATGAGAAGATTCGATGGGCTAACCTCGGTGAGCCTGGTGAATCACATGCGATTATCGAAGCAGAAGTTCGTATGCCAAATGGGAAAATCGAAGTTGCTAAGTTGGAAGTTCCACTCCTCTTCGGAGCAGAACACACCCACGTTGAAATCGATCCACAATTGGTTCTCGGTGTTTGTGCATCTCTCATCCCATACCCAGAACACAACTCAACACCTCGTGTTACTGGTGGAACTGCAATGGTCAAGCAATCACTTGGTCTGCCAAGCGCAAACTATCGTCTGCGCCCAGACACACGTGCTCACATCTTGCACTACTCTCACCGTTCAATCGTCCGTACCGACGCTATGAAGACTACAAACTTCGATGAGCGACCTGGTGGTCAGAACTTCATTGTTGCAATCATGTCTCTTCATGGTTACAACATGCAAGACGCTGTCATCATGAACCGTGCATCCGTCGATCGTGGACTCGGACGTTCAACCTTCAACCGAACCTACAACGCAGAACGCCGAAGATTCCCAGGTGGTCAAGTTGAAGAGATCGAAAAGCCTGGAAACAAGCTTACTGAAGTCAAGGGATTGAAGCCTGCTGAAGCATACTCTCATCTCGAAGATGACGGATTGCCTCTCCCTGAAACATACCTCGAAGGCGGAAACGTCCTCGTTGGAAAGACAAGTCCACCTCGATTCCTCGAAGAATCGAACAGTGGTGCTTTCCTCATGGCTCAAGAACGTCGAGAATCTTCGATGCTTGTTCGTCACGGTGAGAAGGGATGGGTTGACAACGTATATGTCACAGAATCAGACAACTCAGGTCGTCTCGTTCGTGTTATGGTTCGAAGTCACAAGGTTCCTGAAGTTGGAGACAAGTTCGCTTCACGTCACGGACAGAAGGGTGTTATCGGAAGACTCGTAGAGCCTGAAGATATGCCATTCACACAAGACGGTGTCGTTCCTGATTTGATTATCAACCCTCACGCTATTCCATCTCGTATGACTGTAGCCCACGTTCTGGAAATGATCGGTGGTAAAGTCGGTGCTATGGAAGGACGTCGTATTGACGGTACTGCATTCCGTGGAGAAAAGGAAAGCAGCCTACGTGATGGACTTGTCCGAAACGGACTTGCTCACACTGGCCGTGAAATCATGGTTAACGGTGAAACTGGAGAATCATACCCTGCCGAGATTTTCGTTGGATGTATCTACTATCAGAGACTCCACCATCTTGTCAGTTCCAAGATTCACGCCCGTTCCCGTGGACGTGTTCAAATTCTTACCCGTCAACCAACAGAAGGTCGTGCCCGTCAAGGTGGTCTTCGATTTGGTGAGATGGAACGTGACTGTCTGATTGCACACGGTGCTTCGATGGTCATCAAGGACCGTCTGCTCGATGAGTCTGACGGAATTGACATGTTTGTATGTGCTCAATCTGGGCACATTGCATGGTACGATCCAAAACGCCGAACCTACGTCAGTCCAGTTCATGGAGATGGTGCAGAAGTCTACAAGGTACAGACTTCCTATGCATTCAAGCTCTTGCTGGATGAGATGAAGAGTCTCGGGGTTGCTATGCGACTAGAACTGGAGGACCGAAGATGAGCCGAAGAACGACACTAATCCCAAAGCGAATCGCACAGATTCGTTTCAGCCTGATGGACCCGAGTGAAATCCGTAAGATGTCATCTGTCGAAGTTAAGACTCCTGACACCTACAAGGATGATGGACGCCCATACAATCAAGGATTGATGGACTCCCACATGGGTGTTATCGAACCTGGTTTAGTTTGTCCAACTGACAACTGTAAGTATGACGAATCACCTGGTCACTTTGGACACATCCAACTTGAACTTCCAGTCATTCACATCGGTTTCGTAAACCTCATCAAGACAGCTTTGAAGTCAACATGTAACTCTTGCAGTAACGTTCTACTTCACTCTGCAAAGGAAACACACCCTTCCAACCCAGAACTTTCTGAACAGGATTACTACCGTTCACGTATCCGTGATATCATCACCAAGCACGGTGTTGGTTCAACAGAATTTTCAAGCATCATCAAGGAAGTCGAGAAGATTGCATCTGCAAAGAACCGACGTACATGTATGCATTGTGGATCTCTTCAAGGCGAAATCCGTCTTGACAAACCAACCACATTCAAGGAGAAGACCGAGAATGCAACAACTGGTGGAAAAGAGACCGAGCGAAAGATGAATCCTCGTGACGTTCGTGAGTGGCTTGCAAGTATTCCACCAGAACACTTGATCTTCATTGGAATGGACAAGCAAAACCGACCTGAATGGACTGTTTTGAAGGTACTGCCTGTGCCTCCTATCACTGTTCGTCCATCGATTACTCTTGACAGTGGAGATCGCTCAGAAGATGACTTGACACACAAGTTGGTTGACGTTCTACGTATCAATCAACGTCTGCAAGAGAATCGTGACTCTGGTGCACCTCAACTGATTGTTGAAGATCTTTGGGAACTTCTCCAGTACCACGTTACAACCTACTTCGATAACCAAACATCTGGAATTCCTCCAGCACGTCATCGATCTGGTCGCACATTGAAGACTCTGACACAACGACTCAAGGGTAAGGAAGGGCGTTTCCGTTCTAACCTATCCGGTAAGCGTGTTAACTTCTGTGCTCGTTCAGTTATCTCTCCTGATCCATATCTTGGAATCAACGAAGTTGGTGTTCCTAAGAAGGTTGCAAAGGAATTGACTGTACCTATCCGTGTTACCCTTCGTAACCGAGAACAGATGCGACAGATGATTCTTCGTGGACCTGATGTTCACCCTGGTGTTAACTACATCGTTCGTGGTGACGGTCGTCGTGTTCGAATCAATGCTCGAAGCCGTTTGATTAACGCAGGTTTCCGATGTCATAATCCTGAATGCCACTCTGGTGATTCACTCAAGAGTCAACCATACCCTGGTCTACGCCACGATCTAAACGAAGTTCTCTTCGCTCCAAACTTCTTACCAGGTTTGGTTATTCGTGAAATTCAGAATCTTGAAGGAAGCGGTCTAGACGACCTGACCTACTTGGTTGATGATGAAGCGACTCTTCGAAACCTTCGCGGTGAAGATGCTCACGGTCACCCATTGCCTGAAGACGATCCTCGTGCAGTTCTCCATTACCGTTGGTTGCATGAACTTGGTCAAGCAGACAAACTCGACCCTGAACCATTCCCAGCGCATCTTGAAATCCGTTGCCCTCACTGCGGTAGCCCTGACGATGAATACGATATGCCAACACCTGTTGAAGACCGTCTTTCAACCGTTGACGTCCGTGGAAATCCAAAGCCAGGTATGCAAGTAGAGCGTCACCTTATCGATGGAGATGTTGCAATCTTTAACCGACAACCATCTCTTCACAGAATGTCGATGATGGTTCACGAAGTACGTGTTATGGAAGGACATACGTTCCGATTCAACCTCGCAGTATGTACTCCTTACAACGCTGATTTCGATGGTGACGAGATGAACCTTCACGTTATTCAATCTGAAGAAGCACGTGCTGAAGCAAAGATTCTGATGAGAGTCCAAGAACACATCCTCACACCTCGTTACGGTGGAGCGGTTATCGGTGGTATTCACGATCACATTTCTGGTGCTTATCTTCTTTCACGCCCAGGAACAACCGTACTCAAGTCCCACGGACTTGAGATGCTCGGAAGTATCGACTACACTGGTCAACTGCCTGAAATCATCAAGGACGAAAATGGAAAGGATGCATTCAGAGGTCACGACTTGATTTCTCTGATTATTCCAGACAACATCAATCTGCACTTCATGTCCAGAAGCCGTGACGAAGTCCACGTTCGAAATGGAAACGTCACAGGAACACTTGACAAGCGCGCAATCGGTGCTGAAGATGGTCGTTTATTGGACGCTATCGTTCAAACAAATGGGTCCGAAAAGGGAGCTCAATTCCTTAACGAATTCACTCGCCTCTCTATTGCTGCTTGTACATCTCTCGGATTTACAACTGGTATCGATGATGAAGATTTGACCGCAGAGGCGCTTGATGCTATCCATGCAGCAAACGCAGAAGCGGGTGAACTTGTCAACAAGGAACTCGCACACTTCGAATCTGCTAAGGGAGATCCTCGAAAGTACGAACCTCGTGCTGGACGAACCATGCGTGAAACTCTTGAAGAGAACATCATGGTTATGCTCGATGAAGGAAAGCAAGCTGCTGGTGACGTTGCTAAGAACGAATTGAACCAATCTGGTTCAACCAACGCTGCAGTTAACATGGCCATCTCCGGTGCTCGTGGTTCAATGGATAACCTGAACATGATGGCTGGTTCAATTGGCCAAGCAAAGGTTCGTGGTAAGCGTCTTGAACGTGGATACGACGACCGTGTTCTTCCTCACTTCAAGCGTGGAGGACGTGGTGCAGAAGACCGTGGATTCATCTCCGGTTCTTTCAAGCGTGGACTTGAACCAACTGAGTTCTTTATGCTCTCTGTTTCTGGAAGAGAATCTCTGGTCGATACAGCGGTTCGTACGTCCAAGTCTGGATACATGCAACGCCGATTGATTAACGCAATGGATGACCTCAAGGTCTTCAACGATGATATGCTCTCTGTTCGAAACACTGCAAACCGTATTATCCAATTCTCCTATGGAGAAGACGGAATTGATCCAAGCCGTGGTGTTCACGGATCTGCTTTCAACATTGATGTCATCATCGATGGCGCCCTTGGTACCGATGGAGTAACTGTTGTTACTCGTGAAAGTCTAGAGCGTGAAGAACGTGAAGAAGATCTTGGTGCATGGGACGATGAGTCTACTGAGGTCGATTACGATGGAGGTGACAACTGATGGTCGTTAAGAGTGCAACCAAGAAGAAGCTCATGGATTTGGGCATTGCAGAAAACTTTGCTCACACATTAGCAAACGACCGTAAGTGGGATGATGTAAAGATTCTCACCGCTCAAGAAATTGCTCAAGTTTGTGAAACCGATTCGGAAACATCAGCCACAATCCGTGGAACAATTGATGGAGCCATGAAGAAGAACCGTGCAAGCGGCTCCGAAGCGACAGGTCCAGTCACTCAAGTTCGTAAGATGCGAGCAAGAGGAACTCGAACCCGTTCTCGTGCAAAGACAGCAGTAGATCTCGATGTGTACAATGTTGAGAAGAAACTTCGCTCTTTTGATGATGAACTTGCAGACGACAAAGTCTTCCAAGCTCTTCATGCAGCAGTTGATGACATGGGTACAAACCGCTTCAGCGGTAAAATCATTCATGACATGACTCTTGCAATCCACAAGCGTGGACTCAAGAAATTGACGAAGAAGCAAGCTGCTGCTGTTATCAACGATGCATTCAATGCTCTGGATAAAGCCAGTATCGATCCATTCGAAGCAGCGGGAATTATTACTGCTCAATCCATTGGAGAGCCTGGTACACAGATGACTATGCGTACGTTCCACTATGCGGGTGTTGCGACTGTCAACGTCACACAAGGTCTACCTCGTATCATTGAGATTGTCGATGCACGTAAGGTACCAAGTACGCCTACAATGATTATTCGTTTGATGCCTGACAAGAATTCTCCTGAAGAAGCACAGAAACTTGCAGCTTCTCTTGAGATTACAACGACTGCCAACATCGCTCAAATCGAGACTGACGTCGCTCAACGACGACTTGTTCTCAAATTGAACAAAGGCAACCTCAAGCAAAAGAACATGACTGGAATGGAAGTCAAGGACAAGCTTGAACGTGCACTTCGCCTCTATGTACAAGCAGATAAGGAAAAGAACCCAGGTACACTTACCATTATTCCTGGTGTTCATAATGAAGAAGATCTTGCTGAATTGCAGGACAACCCTCCTTCCTATACCATGCTTCTACAACTTGAAGAAAAGATTCGTGACATGCGTTTGAAGGGTATCCCAAGCATCGAGCGTGCAAACGTGCAATACGATGACAAAGCTGGAGAATACTACCTCTCGACCATTGGTTCAAATCTCTCACGAGTGAGTGAAATTGAATCGATTGATCGTTCACGTACCTACACGAACAACATTATCGAGATCTTCAATTATCTCGGTATTGAATCTGCTCGTCAAGCAATCATTAACGAACTTGAAGCAACTCTGCTCAGTGCTCGTCTTGAAGTCGACGTTCGCCACCTTCTCATGGTTGCAGACGTCATGACCTCTGAAGGTGAAGTACGTGCGATTGGCCGACACGGAGTTTCGGGAACCAAGCACAGTATTCTTGCTCGTGCTGCTTTCGAAGTTACTGTAAACCACTTGCTCAAGGCAGGTATCATCGGTGAAACAGACCGTCTTACTGGTGTTGCTGAGAACATTATCGTTGGACAACCAATCTCCCTGGGAACAGGTAGTGTTGAGTTGTTCTATATCCCTGAAGAATGATTTCAACCATGAGAAACACATGTGGAGAATGGAGGAAGTAAAATGGATCTAAGCCGACAATTAAAAACAGCAATAACAACTGGTAGCCTACTATTTGGACAACGACAAACCCTCGGTGCATGTGCACGAGGGGATGCACGATTGGTAGTCGTTGCTGCCAATTGCCCACCAAAGTACATTGATGACCTTCGGGCAAAACACCCTGAAGTAACCGTACATCAAGCACATATCGTCAACCGTGACCTCGGTGTCGCTTGTGGTAAGCCATTCCCTATCTCAACACTCTGTATTCTTGATGCAGGTGACAGTGAATTGCTTCAACTTGATGACAATATGTCCTGATTTGTCTACTCGACAAATGAAAGGCTTGATGTCTGTTAAGGACATGGCTCAATCATGCGCACGCATCTTAATGCAGCAACAGCCCTACTTTTGACAGCCTTGATGCTGACATCGCTTTTTGCGATTCAACAACACAACCCAGTTGAAGTGCTACCAGAAGACGATTTGAGTTTCGATGAACCTCTGCTTACTTCTGGTCGATCCTCAAGTACATCTATTCTCGCTGCAGGTAGTGGTGCTAATAGCGAATTTGGAGATCACATTGAAGCTCTCCCTAATGGTGGATGGGTTGTTGGCTCAGAATTCAATTCGACTCTAACATATGGGTCAAAAACCCTTTCGCCAACCTCTCCCTATGCCACATTTAATGGAGGCGCCGAATTTTTCCTTGCTATTATGGATGAGAAAGGTGCTTGGTCCAATCTTGTCGGAGCAGACCATAACTACGGAAGTGGTGGTCTTTCATTCATTACGGATATCACCGTAGGAGTGGCAGGAGAAATTTTCGTCTCTGGATACTTCTACGGAGAGATTGCTTTCGGTGCTCCAAATCCGAATACGATTATCAGTAATACGAATTCAGGATTTCACGATGAAGGCTTCATTGCGAAAGCCGACCCAATGGGTAACTGGATGTGGGCAAAAAGTTTCACAACCTTAGTCAATGGCACTGGGGAGAACAGCCGCACAACTGCTATGCAAGTTGATATGATGGGTAATCTATTCGTTACTGGAACATTCCAAGGAGAAACTGATTTCGGTGGTACGAGTCTTAATGCTACGAGCCAAGATATCTATGTTGCAAAATTCGATGGAAATCAAGGAACTCTTAGTTGGGTTATCTACGGTGGAGGAATCGGTACCGACAGTGTTTTTGATATGGCGATTACTCCTTCAAATGGAGTGAAAATAGCAACTGCAACTACGAGTATCTCTCAATGGGGCTCAAATAACTACGGCGCAGTTGGTGCTGCTGATGCAGTCATCGTTGAAATTGATCCTAATGCTGCTGTTCTTGGATTAACTGGAATGGGTACGCCTAATCAAGAAACCCTTGTCTTACAGATGATCGTTGATGGCTCAGGTGACACCTATCTTTCAGGAACGTTTGGTGGTACATTATCGAGTGGTGGTTGGACTGCAACTGCTGCGTATGGAGGGAATGATATCTTCATTGCCAAGAGTGCAACAAATCAAGCCAATAGTTGGGCGACTGTCTCAGGTACGAGTGCAACAGATCAACCAAGAGGAATGGCAATCACATCTAACGGAGGAGTTGCCTTTGGTGGTTTCCTCACTTCCACTTTCTACGTTGGTTCAAGATCACTTTCTATACAAGGTTCTTATGATGGCTTTGCTGTTGGACTATCCCCAAGTGGTGCTGTAGATTGGATTGAAAAGATTGGCGCTGGAGACGATGAGTTAGTATTGTCTATGGCCTCGAATAACTCTGATTATCTTGGATTGGCTGGGACCTTCGTTGGTTCGTTTACACACAAAGGTACTCAGATCACATCAGGTGGCGGCGCAGATGTCTTCGCCTGGGTTTTTGATCCGGCTTCTCTCAAGGATACTGACGGTGATGGTGTTCTTGATTCTGCTCCAGATAATTGCCCAACTGTTCCGAATTCGAATCAAGCAAATACCGATGGAGATTCTCAAGGTGACGCTTGTGATTCAGACGACGACAATGATGGCTTAACAGATAACTTCCCAGACAACTGCCCACGGAATGGTGAATTTAATTGGACCAGTTCTCGTGACTTTAACGATCCAGCTTCCTCAACAGATTGGGATAATGATGGATGTAAAGACGATTCAGCAGAAGATACCGATGACGATAATGATGGAGTTAACGATGTGGACGATACATGTCCAAGAACAAGTTATTCTCCACCACGCCCATCATGGGTTTCAGATTCAACAACAGATATTGACGGTGATGGTTGCCGAGATTCTGATGAAGACACAGACGATGATGGAGACGGATTTGAAGACGCTGCAGATGATTGCCCAACGGTGATTGGAACCTCAACAATGGGGACAGACGGTTGTCTTGACTCGGATGGTGATATGTGGTCTGATACCACTGATGACTGTCCAAATCAAGCAGGAAACTCCACTGATGGCGGCCTTAATGCCTGTCCTGACGGTGATGGCGATGGTTGGGCAGATTCAATTGATGATATGCCAAATGATCCAACCGTGTGGAGTGATTCTGATGACGATGGCTATGGAGATAATCTTGGAAGTACACCTGCTGATGCTTGTCCGGATACTCCTGGAACTTCCACTGTAGACCGATATGGTTGCGTTGACGCTGATGGTGATGGTCTTTCCACACCTACTGCAGGATGGGGCGTTGACAGTGGGGCCGATGCATTCCCAAGCGATCCTACCCAATGGTCCGACTTCGATGAAGATGGTTTTGGTGACAATTATGCAAACGGAACTTGGTTCGACCGACCTGAGAACTGGGTCGGTGTTCTCATCTCTGGTGCAACTGATCAGGATGCATGTCCAATGCAACCCGGTACAAGTTGGCAAAATGGAATCCTTGGATGTCCTGACTCTGATGGTGACGGATGGTGGGATGTGCAAGACGTATTCCCTGGAGAGCCAACACAATGGACCGATGTTGATGGTGATGGCTATGGAGACAATCAATCTGGTGTCAATCCAGACGGTTGCGTAAACATTGCAGGGAATTCAACCATTGACCGTTTGGGATGTACCGATACCGACGGTGATGGTCGCTCAGACCCTGAACTATCATGGACAGTTGTCAATGGTGCTGATGAGTTTAGACTTGAATCCACGCAATGGTTTGATACCGATGGCGATGGTTATGGGGATGAATTAACTGGATTTGAAGGCGATAACTGCCCTACCGTTTCTGGTTTCTCTGATTCTGACCGATTCGGATGCCCAGATACCGATCGTGATGGCTATTCAGACCCAGATGCAAACTGGACGCTCGCTGATGGAGCAGATGCTTACCCAGATGATCCGTTTACACACATATTCGTTGAACCCGAACCAATAGAATCAGAAGAAGAGAATTTCTTTGCAAGTCCAATCATGCTCGTCGTGTATGGTCTTGTAGTTCTTGTTCTCGCTGGACTAGGTTTCATGATGACTCGGAAGGGAGATGGCGCAGATGTCGCAAAACAACTTCCAAATGTTGCTATGCATCAACCAATGCAACAACAAGTGGTTATGCCGGCAGTTCAACAGAATCCATATGTTCAACCGACTCCAACACAAAGCTATGCGCAGGCTGCAGTCGCACCACCAGTGCCTCAACCAGATCCTGCAAGAGAATACTACAACGGATTAATTGCTCAAGGCTATCCTGCTGAATCTGCTGTAAGTTATACTGCACAGTATTTCCCTGGATTCCAAGGATGATTCTTCTGGATGGAGTGACACATTCAAGTCTTGGCCATCGGTCAGTTGACCATGGGCACCCTTGAATCACTTACTTGGGTTCGTCGTTTTCTCGATGAAACACCAGGTGATTCAGAAGTTGGTGGACGAGCACGTCAAGTCCCACAAGCATGCTGGTCTCGAGTAGAACCTACTCCAGCACCGAATCCTGAACTCTTACTTTCCTCGTCTGAAATGGCAACACAATTGGGTCTTGATACGTTGGATGCGATTGTGCTTGGAGGAGGGAAAGTAACGGCTGGAATGGACCCTTATGCACAACGATATGGGGGTCACCAATTTGGAAATTGGGCTGGGCAACTTGGTGATGGTAGAGCTATTACTCTCGGTGAAGTTCAATTGTCCAATGAAGTTCTAGAATTACAATTGAAAGGAGCAGGTTCGACTCCATATTCTCGATTTGCAGATGGAAAAGCAGTCTTGCGTTCCTCGATTCGAGAATTCTTATGCAGCGAAGCAATGCATCATCTTGGTGTCCCGACAACACGTGCACTCTCATTGGTTTCAACAGGTGAAATGGTTTTGCGAGATATGATGTATGACGGTAATCAAGCCCACGAACCGGGTGCAGTCGTTTGCAGAGTCGCTCCAAGTTTCATTCGTTTTGGAAGTTTTCAAATTCATTCTGCTATGGGTGACATACCTACGCTCAAGTCCTTACTTGAACATACAGTGAACCATCATTTCCCTGGTCATGATGTGACGAATGATGCGGGGCGAGTGAAATGGCTGAGTCATGTTGCAGAACAAACCGCTTTGATGATCTCTCATTGGATGCGGGTTGGATTTGTTCACGGAGTGATGAATACGGACAACATGTCAATTCATGGCCTAACAATCGATTATGGTCCATATGGTTGGCTGGAAGATTACAATCCAGGATGGACGCCAAATACAACGGATTTGCGTACTCGGCGCTATCGATACGGACAACAACCACAAATCGGGGCATGGAATGTAGCTCGTTTACTCGAAGCAATGGTTCCCCTCATGGATGAACCAGAACTACTGCATGACGTACTCGAAGGATATACGAATGCATATTCAACGTTTCAAAATGAAATGTGGGCATCAAAACTTGGTTTAGATGAATTTAGAAGCGATGATGAAACATTGGTTAGAGATCTCAACGAATTGCTTCAACGTGTCGAAACAGACATGACGTTGTTTTTCCGATTGCTCTCATTCATCCAAGAACCATCAGTTCGTCCTTTATCTGATGCCTTTTATGATACGAGCACTATTCCAACTGATGAATGGAACGCATGGCTTTCAGCATGGTGGGAGCGAGTCAATTCGGAACCTGATAGAGATGCAATGCTCTCTTCTAATCCGAAATATGTTCTACGAAACTGGATGGCTCAGTTAGCTATCGATGCAGCGGAATCAGGAGATGTTTCCATTTGTGAGGAACTCTATACGTTGCTCAAAAATCCATACGATGAACAAGTTGAGTTTGAAGAGAAGTGGTTCCAAAAGCGACCAGAATGGGCTCGACATAAAATAGGCTGCTCAATGTTATCTTGTTCGAGTTAAGAGCTGATGAAGAGAACATAATCCGCTTTCGTAGAGGAACTGCTATGAACGAACGTTGCTCACCGCTGTTTAATGAAGATTAGACTCCATCAATTCCTCTCAAAATGCGGGGAGTTTTCATCCAAAGGGGATGTCAAAAAAGCGATTTGGGATGGAGATGTCACGGTCAATGATTCCATCGTCAAGAATATTGCTTACGAATTCAACCCTGCTAAACGTTCAGTAAAATACAGAGGTACAGAGTTATTTCTCCCTTCCAATGATTTGTATTTCCTTCTCAATAAGCCTGCAGGATATATCTGTTCACGATTAAATTCACAGGAACTTGAACTGAACAAGACTTCTGTCTATGAACTCTTTCGAAATGCAGTTGAGCCATCTGTCTATGAGACCTTGGTGACCGTTGGAAGGCTTGACGAAGAGACAACAGGGTTTCTTTTGGTTACAACCGATGGGAAATTAGTCCATTCGATAACAGATCCTGCTAAGAAAATAAGGAAAACGTATCGTGTTGAAACCGAATCAAAAATTACTGAACGTCAACTCGAATCGATACGAAAAGGTGTATCCGTTTCAGTCGTTGAGTACGGTTCACGAGAAGAGTTTAGAACTCGTCCTGCTCTCATTGAATTAGAGCACAAATCATGTGCAATACTCACCATCGATGAAGGTAAGAAACGTCAGATACGAAGGATGTTCACTTCACTTGACAATCATGTCACTCAGTTACATCGTCTTGGTACCGAAGGTATGCAGTTGGATGATTTTAACCTTGATGAGGGAGAGTTCTGTTCCGTCACTCTTGATGAAATCAATCAGTACATATTCGCTTGAACAGATCGTGTTTTTCCCTAGAATAATCGCTCTGTGAGATCGACTGCATACCGTATACCTATAATGAAAAGAATGGCAACAAAGACTTGCATAATACGCTGTTCTGAAATCTTGGCGATTCCAACTCTTGCTCCAATATTAGCCGCAATGATGACCACAAATGGTAGCGTGAGGATGAGAATAATGTTTGATTCCAGGACATCCCATTGCCCCTGATTCAAAGCGAATAAATGAGCGATGATTGAAAGAGGGATTACGCACATCATGAAGTGAAGGCTGGTACCAATAGCCGTTCGTGATGGAAGGGAGCCGTATGCTCTGAGTACTGGGACGTAGATTGCTCCCGCTCCTATTGCGAGAACGGATGACAACATCCCTCCTATTCCAACACCAATACGCAAAGGTATTGTTGAGGGATTCTCTTCTGTTGATTCCTTTTTGCTCCGAGAACGTAGTGTTTTGATGATTGCCCATGAGACAAAAATCAGGCTTAGAGTCTTGAATAGGACGTCAAATTCACCACTTAATGATGCAACTATGACGACACCTAATATCGCGCCTGGAATAGCCCCTAGAAGTCCTTCTTTGAGGCGGAGATCCGAATAATAACCCTCTTTTCGATGACGTAAGCCTGAACCATAGGCTACAGTTCCCGATAGCCCCAGTGAAACGATCAATAATGCTCCATCGATTTCCCATCCAGCTCCGTAATGAAGAAGCGGAGCAAAAAGTAACCCTCCGCCCAATCCAAGTGGAGCGAATAAGAACCCAATAGACGCACTGCCAAGCAAGACAAGGGCTATTGTCAAGGCGTCCATACTTGTTGGGTATTGTTTCTGCATATCATATCAACGGAGTTTTGCTATACTTTGATATGGTTTGGGCCTGTGCAAAGACCATGTCTGCAATGATAATCGGTTTAGTTGTTGGAGGATTCGTCCTTCTTGTGTTTGTAATTTGGTTCTTTTCAACATGGAATCGATTGGTACGTCTTGAAGAAAATGTCAACAAATCATGGGCTGATATCGATGTATTGCTCAAGCAAAGATATGACATGATCCCTAACCTTCTTGCAACTGTTAAAGGATATGCAGCACATGAAAAAGAAATCTTCGATGCCTTTGCAGTAGCTCGTCAAGCAGCTGCTGGCGCATTGGCGCAAGGTGACGTCAAAGGCGTTGGTGCTGCAGAAAGCACACTTGCTGGGCTTATCCCGAGAATCAACATGGTCGCTGAGCAATATCCTGACTTGAAAGCAAACGAAAACTTCCTTGATCTTCAGAGACAACTTGTCGCTCTTGAAAACCAAGTCGCTGATCGAAGAGAATTCTACAATGCATCTGCTACAAACTTCAATGCTGCTATTCAGATGATTCCTACGAACATCGTTGCTGGAATGAAAGGATGCGTACGCAGAGACCTTTTCGAAGTGAAAGGAATCGAACGAGAGAACGTCAAAATCTCTTTCTGAGTTCAAGGATTCAAACAAATCAACTCGAGTTGATTGTATGGAGAGTCGTTGATGTTCCTCGTAATTGGTCACAGCCCCCTCGCCATAGAGTTGGCTCGTTGGTGTTCGAAGAGACGACTTACGAGAATTGTTGGACTTGCATCCAAGATGGGAATTGTTGAAGATGTGGGTGACTGCGAAGTCCTTCCTCTTCCTTCCCCAATGCTTGCTTCTGAATTACCGGATAGTGGGCATCATCCAACTGCAGTCATTCTTGTCGATGCTAATGTGTTGAGCGATTCAATACCTTTGCTGGCCCTTAGGAGCCGATGGCCAGACGTGCCTCTTCTCACGACTGAAGCAGAAGGCATTGATGATTCAGTAGATGGTATCGATACAACTGAAATTATTGCTGCTGCTTATCGTGAAAAGATTCGTGCTTGGGAACGTCATGCCGGAGCAAAGGTTCTCGAAACGTATCTCAAAGGCTTACCGAAGGAATCCAAAGTTGCAATCTTTTGTCATGACAATCCCGATCCCGATGCTTTAGCATCAGCTCTTGCAATGGAGGCAGTCTGTACCTCCCTTGGTCACAATCCAACAATTTACCACGGGGGTCAGATTGAACATCAACAAAATCAAGCCATGGTTCGTCTCCTTGACATTCCTCTTCGCCGTATTATTCTCGATTGGGAACTCGATGATGTTCTCAATGAAGCCGATTGTATCGTAACTGTTGATTTCCATCAACCAGGTGCAAACAATGTTTTGCCAGAGGAATGTGTCCCTCATATCATCATTGATCATCATAGTTCAGACAAGCCTGTTTCAGCCGATGTTGCCTTCCTACGCCCAGAATATTCAGCAACATCCTCGTTAATTTCTAATCTTTTAATGAATATGAGTGTCGATATGACGCCCCGTCTTGCAACTGCTCTTTCCTTCGGTATCCGTACAGACACGCTCTCTTTCACGCGTTCCTTCAATCCAGTGGATTTGCGTGCATTGATGTGGTTAAATACATGGGTAGATTCTGAACTCTTAACTTCTATAGAAGCACCTCTTAAGAATCAATACACTCTTGAAACATTTACACAAGCTTTGACGAATAAGGAGCATGAAGGAACCCTCATTCTGGCACCTATTTCCAACCTCAAGAGTCGAGATGATCTTTCCCAAGTGGCTGACTTCTTGTTCGCTACCAAAGAAACCGAAGTCGTGGTTGTATACGGCATTCAACGAAACAAAGTATTGCTTTCTGCACGGAGCCGGAGAGAAAATGTCCATCTGGGCTTATCCTTATCCAAACACTTCCCCCACGGACAGGCCGGAGGGCACAAAGGACTTGCAGGGGGTCAGATTTTGTTTGAATCTCTTGGTTTTGAGGAGTTTTCTGATGCTGAATCAAATGGAAATGAAATACTTCACGCTATGGCTGAACGTCTTAGGAGTATCTTCTCACAGGAGGATTTGTCATGACTTCTTCGACTCCATACATTGACGTGTCCCCCACTTTGAGATTACTAGGGACAGCTCACGTGGCTACTGCATCAGTTGAGGCTGTGAAATCACACATATCTGAATATCAACCAGAAGTGGTTGGCGTTGAATTGTGCAAATCAAGACATGATGCTTTGGTTGAAGGACGCCGACTCGACAAAGAAGGCTTGCTTAGAGTCATCAAAGAAGGCAAAGCCCCTATGGTTCTGATGCAAGCGATGTTGAGTGCAGAACAAAGGAGAATGGGTCTCAATGAAGGCCAAGAACCAGGAGCTGAACTTTTGGCAGCAGTTGAAACAGCCAAGGCTGCGAACATTGAGGTCGCCCTTGTCGACAGGGACATACAAGTTACGATGAAGCGTGCTTGGAAGAAAATGAAGTGGAGAGAGCGCTTTCGACTTCTGTTTTCTCTTTTTGGAGATGAAGAAGAACTTGATGAAGACGTAGATCTCGAAGAGATGCTTGCCGATTCGGATCTCCTTTCTTCAATGATGGACGAACTGAAAGAATTTTCACCAGGTGCTGGAGAAGTTCTCATCGATGAACGAGATCGATATATTGCTGAAAAGATAATGAAATCGAAAACCGATGGGAAAATGTTGGTTGTCGTTGGTGCTGGACATTTGAAGGGAATTGCTCGTACTCTGGACGAATATGTCCCACTCAATGAGGTTGAAATGACTGAATTATCGACGGTTCCAAAAAGAGGTATTGTGGGCAAGGTTCTTCCGTTTGCTATACCGCTTATCGTGATGAGTTTGGTCGGTTTTTCATTATGGAATAACGATTCGATTGATGTTGTTAAGATGCTAACCATCTGGACATTATTCAACGCCGTGTTTGCAGCAATTGGGTGTATTATTGCTCGGGGACACCCTCTTGCAATACTTACAGCAGCATTGGCGAGTCCAATTACCTCTCTTAATCCGGCTTTAGCTGCTGGTTGGTTTGCAGGATATGTTCAATTAAAAATCGCTGAACCAACAGCAGAAGATCTTCAACAATTTCTCAAGGGTACGTCGATTGGTGGATTCTGGAGTAATCCCGCTGGTCGTGTTCTGTTGGTTACAGCTTTGACGAATCTCGGCAGTATGCTCGGTGCTTGGTTTGCTGCTGCTGGATTTATTGGTGGCGGCGTAAACTAATCCAGTTTACGTAGTACTGAGCGTAAGTCAGTATGTGCTTGCACGTCATGAACTCGAAGCCAATCGATGTTTTGCTGCTGTGCATAAGCGGCGACGCCTAATGTTCCATACAAGCGATCTTCTGATTGTTCATGTCCGGTAATTTGGCCGATCATGGACTTTCGAGATACGCCCCAAAGAATTGCCAAATCATGCTCTCCTCGCAGGGTCTCATGGGCTTTGAGTAACTGGAGGTTATGTTCAAGTGTTTTTCCAAAACCGATACCAGGGTCAAGACAAATGAGTTCTGCTGGATGGCCAGCATCGATAAGTTCCGTAGCTTTTTGATGGAGTTCACTGCATACCTCTTGAACAACATCCGAGTAAACAGGGTTTGCTTGCATCGTTTTGGGATCTCCGAGCATATGCATAATGCACACAGGGACTCCAGTATCAAGCACGAGATTCTTCATTGCATCATCTCTTAATCCAGATACATCATTAATCATCGCTGCACCTGCTTGAATTGCTTTTCTCGCAACTTCTACGTTTCTTGTATCAATGGAAATCTGAGGATTGTGTATTCGATCACAAAGGCCTTCTATGAGAGGAACAACTCGTCGAATTTCTTCCTTTATGGTGACTGGTTCTGAACCTGGTCGAGTGCTCTCTCCTCCGATATCAATAATCTCAGCACCGTTTTCGATCATCATTATTCCATTGGAAATGGCTTCCTCTAGAGAGGCTTGCCTCGAAGGGCCATGAAATGAATCTGGAGTGACATTAAGAATGCCCATTATTCCCGGAGTTTGAACTTCTCGGCGGAGAGAAAAGGGTCGAGAGGTTTTGGCCATTAGGCATCCGATGACGGATGGATTCATAAGGGCTCATGCTCAAGGGATTTGCATGTCCGAGTTAGAAAACAACCATTCTATGAGTGGACATGATGATGTCGGTGGAGAGTCCAACATTAGTGAAGCTCACATTGAGTTGGCTGAGCGACTTGCACTTCGAATGAATATTTTTGATAAACCGTCAATCTTCAATATGCTCTCAAGTAGAGCCAAATGGGGTGCTGGAATCATTACTGTTTCACTCCTCTTCTGGTGGTTACTCATCAGTTCCGGTTCGGATGATATGGACGTTGGCGTGTCTAAGTTCCTTGGTCTTGATTTCAATGAAGTCGCATTGTTGGTCATGGTGTTAGCATTCCTTTATTCTGTATTTGGAGATTTTAGCCGTGAACTTGGTTCACTCGTACCTTCGATCATTTCGGGTGTCATGATTATTTTCGTTGCCTTGTATGTCGGTGAACCAATTGTCACTGCCCTCCTTTCAGATACTCTCAGTATTGAATCCGGTCTCTGGAGAAGTGGCCGATTGTCTCTTGTTTCGCTTGGCGTCATCTATGGTGGCCATCTGATTGTTGATGCTTCTCTTCTTCTTTGGTTGCGACGATTCCTTGAAGCGCATGAGGACATTGAACTGACGCCTCCAAACCGTTCTCCTGAACCAAGCCAACCTCTTGTATTGGATGATTGAACCTCACCATTCATCAATGATGTCTGCAAGGCCGCTTTATGTCCGAACATGGTGTTACCATTCTACGTCTTGGTTATCGGCTTGGAAGAGATCCACGAATTACGACGCATCTTGCTTTAGTTGCTCGTGCTCTCGGGGCACAAAGATTCCTCTTTTCAGGGGATGAAGATAAGAAGATGCAAGAAAACATCTCGTCTGTCAATCAACGATTTGGTGGAGACATGGAAATCGAGCATATCAAGAGTCCAATGGCTTGGCTTCGTCGCTTCGTCACTCAAGGGATAGATGGTAACCCGCCAGGTGTAGCGGTCCATCTGACGATGTATGGGGCTTCTTTCAGAGAGGTTACACCCACCATTCGTCGTGACCGCCCTCTTGTTGTGATCGTCGGAGGAGCAAAAGTTCCGTCCGATGTGTTCCACATCTCTCAATACAATCTTGCAGTTGGGAATCAACCGCATTCTGAAGTGGCTGCATTGGCTCTATTCCTCGATGGATGGTACGGCAGCGGAGCGATTGAAAGAAAACTCGAAGGTGGCGAATTGATCATCAATCCAAGCCTTACTGGAAAAGACGTGAATGATACTCGTTCGGCGTAAATTCCAGCTAAAATTTCCTTGGACTTTGAACCCAAGCATTATGGATGGTCTTTTTCGACAAATGGTGATGTCGATGGGCGTACGCGTGGGTTCTGGCTTTGCGCCCGGCTCATTTAATCGTGGTGTGGAGGAACCGCCACGCTTTACCGATGCTGCTGATGCACTTCTTGACAAAACCACTCTTCCAAAAAGAGCCGCCGGAGAAGGAATCTTACTTCTTGCAGATGGTGGTCGATTTGAAGGAGACCTTTTCGGTGCAGAAGGCTTTGGTGAAGGCGAACTCGTCTTTACGACAGGAATGATGGGATATCAAGAATCTCTCACAGATCCATCATGGGCTGGGCAGGTCCTTACATTCACTTACCCGCTTATCGGTAATTATGGGATTCATATTTCAAAATCAGAATCTCGTGCTGTATGGCCAAAAGGGGTTGTTGTCCGTCGTGCAATGAACGATCCTGACCATCGTGACTCAGCAGGGACTGTCTCTGAATTATTGCAGGCTCATGGTGTTCCTGGAATTGAAAATGTGGATACGCGAGCGATCACACGTCGAGTTCGTGAGTTAGGAACTGTACTCTGCATCTTTGGGCCGAAGGAACATGAAGCTGAGATGAAGCAGAGACTCAAGGTCATGACTTCTCCAGAATTAGAAGACCTTGTTGACATGGTTTCCATCGATGAGCCAGTTTTACTCAATCCAGGGGCGTGTGATGATCTTGGTCAGCCACTGCCCCGAATAGGAGCACTTGATTGTGGTGTGAAATACAATATTCTCCGAAATCTATGCAAGCGCTTTGAAGTGGTTTGGTGCCCTCCCGATACTTCGTTTGAAGCGCTCCAAGGGTTCTCTATCACTGCCTTATTCTGTTCGAATGGTCCAGGAGATCCTGCCCATCCAGGGAAAGCAACGAATGCAAGATATACGCTCGCACAGGCTGTTGCATCTGGTATGCCCGTAATGGGTATTTGCCTAGGTCATCAATTGATGGGGCTTGCATCTGGATTGAAGACGTACAAAATGCGATATGGGCACCGGGGTGCAAACCAACCTGTAGTTGATCTAAAGACTCAACGAGTTTGGATCACATCACAAAATCATGGATTTGCAGTAGCTGATCCAACAAATGGGATGTTAGCAGCCCATCCTAGCGGAGCAACATCACCTGAAGCTGAAAATCTTCATGGCTATGATGTCGAAGTTCGATACATCAATGCAAATGACAAAACGGTCGAAGGGCTTGATGTTCTTGGACGTCCTTGTTTTACCGTCCAATTCCACCCTGAAGCATGTCCGGGTCCTCATGACGCAGAACCACTCTTCGATCGCTTCAGAGAACTCGTAGACGCTCATATGAGAGGTGAATCCTGATGCCTCGACGAGATGATTTGAACACCATTCTTGTCCTTGGTTCTGGTCCAATCAAGATTGGACAAGCTGCTGAGTTTGACTTCTCTGGTTCTCAAGCCGTACGCGCTTTGCGAGAGGATGGATACGAAGTGATTCTTGTCAACTCAAATCCTGCAACAATTCAAAACGACCCAGAAATGGCTGACCGTGTATACATCGAACCATTATTGCCAGATACAGTTCGTAAAATCTTGGAAATAGAGCGGCCTGATGCATTACTTGCTGGGATGGGTGGTCAAACTGCTCTAAATATCGCTAGCGAACTTGCTCATGATGGAACTCTTGAGAAACTCGGTGTCGAACTCATTGGTTCTGATCTGGATGCAATCGATAAGGCCGAAGACAGGGATCTTTTCAACAAAGTGTGTGAATCAATCAACCTCCCTATCTCTGAAGCAATTGCTTGCAATACGATGGATGAAGTCATTAAAGCGGCGGAAGAGATTGGATCGTGGCCTATCCTGATCCGACCGGCATTTACTCTTGGTGGCCTCGGTGGAGGTACTGCTTTCGACCTTGGACAACTTGTTGAAATTGCCACTCTTGGGCTTCGTAATTCACGTATCAGCCAAGTTCTCATTGAAGAATCAATCTTGGGATGGCAAGAACTCGAGTACGAGGTTATGAGAGATGGTTCCGATAACGCAACGATCGTTTGTACAATGGAAAATATTGATCCTATGGGAGTTCACACAGGTGAGTCCGTTGTTGTTGCTCCGCTTCAATCCTTTTCTGATTCAGATCACCAAGAACTTCGGGATAAGGCGTTGGCACTAATTAGAGAGCTCAATATCAAAGGTGGATGCAATGTTCAATTTGCTTACAATCAATTCACTGGTGAAATCCGAGTCATCGAAGTGAATCCACGTGTCTCTCGTTCCTCAGCCCTCGCATCCAAAGCAACAGGATACCCAATTGCTCGAATGGCTGCAAAGATTGCAGTAGGATATACACTCGATGAATTACCAAATCCGATTACTGGTGAGGGTACAACTGCAGCATTCGAACCAACATTGGATTATGTTGTTGTCAAGATTCCTCGCTGGCCTTTTGACAAATTCAGGACTGCGGACAGAACACTTGGAACCTCGATGAAGTCAACTGGTGAAGTTATGGCCATTGGTCGAAACTTCGAAGAAGCCTTCCTTAAGGCATGGGCTTCACTTGAACAAGGCTGTCCGTATCCTCGGCCACTTACAAAGGCCGATGAGTCTGAAGGTGAAGGGATGGCTGAACGGGCATTTGAATCACTTCCAGATTCTGTTCTTGTCGATTGGCTAAGAATTGCGACCGACCGACGCATGGGTGCACTCTTGGAGGCTTTCCGTAGAGGCTGGACAGTAAACGAAGTTCACGAAATAACACGTATTACTCGGTGGTTCCTGCAACGTTTCGAAAACATTGCTCAAATGGAAAAGTCTCTTGTGGATTTCGATGGATTACCTTCGAGTATGGATGCTAAAATGCTCATTAACTACAAGAGTCATGGGTTTAGTGACGCTCATATTGCTGACGCAATTGGCGGTTTTAGACCAAATGCTTGGAAATCATTGCCTGAGAATTGCAATGAAGAGAGCGTAATGTTGCGTAGGCACGAACTCGGAATTCATCCTAGATATCGAATGGTTGATTCATGTGCTGCAGAGTTTGCTGCAAAGACGCCATACTATTATTCCACATACGAACCGTACCAAGAAGTTGGTATTGATCATATTCCGAATATTGAACAGAGGACGAAACAGCGAATGGTTGCTATTGGTTCTGGGCCAATTCGTATTGGTCAAGGCATTGAGTTTGACTATGGATGCGTTCACGCAGTGATGGCCATTCGCTCTGCTGGAATGGATGCGATTCTTATCAATAACAACCCTGAAACGGTTTCGACTGATTTTGATACCTCCGATCGGTTGTACTTCGACCCATTGACCAATGAGTGTGTATCTGAGATTCTACTTCGAGAAAAGGCACATGGTATCCTTCTGCAATTCGGAGGTCAAACTGCGATTAATCTCGCAATCCCTCTGGAAAAGAGATTGCCTCACCTTTCATCGAAAGGTGCTGATGTTTCAATTCTGGGAACGACTGTTGATGGAATTGATGAAGCGAGTGATAGGGAACGGTTTGAAGCGTTTGCAAAGAAGCATGGCCTTCGAATGCCAAATGGAGCAACAGGAACAAGCTCTGAAGATATTCGTAAAGCAGTAGATCAGATTGGATTCCCTGTGTTGATTCGTCCATCCTATGTTCTTGGTGGTCGTGGAATGGAGATTCTCTCCAATGAATCACAATTGGATGCTTATCTGAAAGAAGCCTATCTCGCTCCTGACAAACCACTCCTTGTGGATGAATACCTTGGACACGCAACTGAACTTGACGTCGATGCAGCCGCTGATGGAAAAGAAGTCCTTGTAGGAGCGATTATGGAGCATCTTGAGGAAGCAGGAATCCATTCAGGAGATTCAACATGTTTCATCCCTACTCAGAACATCAGCGAAGAGATGCTCAAACGCGTGGATGAACAAACTCGTATCATCGGTTTAGGATTGAACATTAAGGGATGTTTTAATATCCAGTTCGCTATACAGGGCGATGATTTATATGTTCTAGAAGTCAATCCTCGCTCCTCAAGAACAGTACCGTTTGTTGCTAAATCCTCTGGGCTTCCTCTTGCAAAGATTGCAGCAAATGTCACCATTGGTATTCCTTTGTCTGAACAAACAATTCCTAAGCGGACCAGTGGCCAAATCTGTGTAAAGGCTCCAGTCTTCCCATTCATCAAACTAAGAGGTCTTGACCCGGCTCCAGGTCCTGAGATGAAATCAACGGGTGAAGTGTATGGATCTGATATCTCTGCTGATGTAGCATATCTGAAAGCCCGTCTTGCAACAGAAGTGCCAGTTGCTGTTGAAGGCGGTGTCTATCTTACAGTTCGAGATGAGGATAAGCACGAACTTGCACCGATTGCAAAGGAATTGCATGATTTAGGATTCACTTTGTATGCGACTCCTGGGACAGCATACGTACTCAGAGAGCATGATATTCTTGTGACAACGGTCTATAGAATAACGGATAGAAAGCACCCAGATGCTTTGGATTTGATGCGACAAGGCGACATCTCCTTCATTGTCAACGTACCTACAATCTCCGGTGGAGCAGTTCGAGATGGAAATATGATGCGAAGACTTGCCGTTGAACTCAACATACCATTTGTGACAACAATTCGTGGTGCTCGAATGGAAGCTGCAGCGATCAGAGCACTCATCGAAAAGGAAATTATTCCAAGAAAACTTGAAGTTCATTACGATTCAAAATTCCTTTGAATAATGAGCCTACTGTCGAATTCTTATGAGGGACGCTCCGAGTACTGCGAGTAAAGAAAGAAGAATTCCAAAGCCTGGAATGCTGTCATCTTGATTCTCTTTTGTATCATCTACATCAGTTCCGTTTGTCTCTTCAACCTTTTCTGAATATACACCATCTGTACATGTTCCGTCACCAACAATGAAATCGGATGTTGCATCTGATAGAATGGTCGCATTCTTTACATCAGAACTCAAATCTTGACTTTCATAGAGAGAAGTACTGATGGAATAACATCCCTTTGGTAATGAGAATGATCGATCGTATTGCTGGCCTTCTGCCTCGATATTATTCCACCACCACACGCCTTTCCAATCTTCAAACCCAAATTCTTTGATGATGATTATGGCCGTGTAACTCGAACCGGTTTCAAGTTGATTTACTTGAGTTCGGTAACTGTAATCCCATGTCGAATTCTTGTCGACTGGGGTGTTGATTAATTCGACATAATCGATTGAAACAGTTCCACGAGGTGTTGGAGGTTCAGAAAGATCTTCCCAAAGCCAAACCATATTGCTCTCATGCTTGTTCGTATCTTCTCCAACAAGAACTCGTCCATCATCAAGAACAAGGAGATTGTCCGGGCCAGCCATATTATTCACATCACACTCGTATTGTGCTGAAGACGTGTAAGGTCCACCGATAATTACAGGATCGATTCGATTTACGTCCCATTCCTCACCCATTGTCATTTGGTAGACAATTCCACATGAGTTTAGTGTCACATCGATGTCATCTAGTCCATCAGTCATGGCTGATTCAATTCTCGACATTGCCAGGTAAAGGTGTTCTGGAGCGTTTTCATTGAATGCAACCCCTTCCATCTTGCTCCATTCATCAGTGGCGTCAATAGCAGCAGCAGCTTTACGGGACTCGAGGAAAGCCACTCGATCGTCAAGTGCATACCCTATTGTCCCATCACCATTGAGATCTTTATTCAGACGACCTTCTGCCCAGTCATTAATTTCCTCATCAGTAATGTAGGAATTCTGTCCTGAAATGAAATCCTCTGTCGTTATACCATCGTATTCTTCAATCCATGTTCGTATTTCAGAATTGGATGATGAGGCCATTTCAATCCATTCTACGTCAAATCCAGTAATCGAGGAATCTCTTGTATCATCTTGAGCCACCTTTGCAGCATAAAGTGTCCCAGCACTGAGGTCACCAGAAGTCTCTGCAACGAATTTGAACAGGACTGTTTCATATCCATCATCAGTGAGATAAACAGTTCTTTCATCAGGCATCACCAATGCATTTTCATGAGAGTATCGGCCCATTGTAAGGTGTCTCAAGAAATCAGGTTCACTCGTCGAGGCGTTCTCGATTTCAATGATGTAACCATAATCGTAAGGATTTGGATAATGTCCGAGATAATGTTCTAACTTCGTTTGATCAGAATGATAACGGAAACTATCATCATTCCAGTATTGAGTGTTGTCAAAATACAGTTCTTCAGAGAAGAGAGGTGACCCCCATGGGCTTATGCTGCCGAAACAGAGCACCCAGGCTCCGTCAATACTACTGAGGTTGAGCATCTTACTGCTCAATACATTCCATTCAGAAGAAGATGAATCCCATTCAATTTCTAACTGGCTTAGACCAGCTGGTCGGTCTTCCCAAGCCGTGTAGAGGTAACCATGGGTTCCCTCGTTATTTACTGGAACGAATGCATTGTAGTCTGGTTTCTGGCTGACCAAAATTTGTTCGGAATCATCAACAGAGTATATGCCTCCTGCAACACCTCCTTGAGTAAGTACATCCCCACTTTGTAGAATCACTTGATAATCTCCGTATGAGGTTCGAATTCCATGCCAGATCTCTTCTGCTTTGCTCGAGGATTCAAGTTCAGGAACGACCTCTGGAAGGTTATTCCAATCAATTCCATTGATGACACCAACTGTTGCTTTGTAGTTATCTTCATCGGGGTGCATTGCATTGACAAAGAAATTACCATTTGCATTAACATGCATTCCAGTAACTTCAGCTTCAGGAGGCATCATCATGATCCGAGTCATCGATTGTTGTGCTTCATCTTCTGTTTCTTCAGCCATAACAAATGGGGAAATATTGAGCGCCACTAACAAGCCGATTGCAAGAAGAATCAGAATAGGCTTGGTTCGCATGATTCGCTCACAGAAGAGCGAAGCAAAAAGATTCCTCACGGAATCATAACTCGTTGCCGTCGGTTGAACCTTGATAACAACGTGAATGAAAAGTAACACATGGGAGAACACGAGGGTGAAATTACAATTTCATCAAATGGTCCGTCATCTTTACCAACAAAATTAGCTTTGATCCTTTTAATTTTGCCAATCTGCTATTCGGTTCTGAGTGGAATAGATGTTGGTTCATTTACAAGCGAGGTTGATTGTGAGGATCCTGTGCCTGAAGCCTGGGAGACGACTTGTGACAATTCCAAGAAGGACAGCGATGGCGGGCAATTCTGCTGTGTGATTATTCCCCTGTTCCTTTCCTTTGTTCTGTTCTTGCTTCCACTTTTAAGCAAAATACCTCCTCCTGACGAAGAAGAGTAATTCGAGTATATACAAGGGCCCCCGTTGTGTTCCTATACGAATACAACCGTACCCTTGAAGGCGTATACATACACATGGGGGCCCCTCGTGTACAAAGCGGAAATCATTCAAATCCTTGGCTTTGCAGATACGACGCACCCTGAGCGTTGGTGACACATCCATGGCACATGTCATCATCTGCAATAGGGTTTGATGGGTTTGGTATCCAAATTGCCTCAGGGTTGTTTCGGTAGAAAGTTTTGCAAGGAGCACACATTCTACTAATCATTCTGCTAGCGGGGCTGTCACGAGGTCTTCTGTCCATGAAACTGTACACGTGATCCTGGTTATTAATTTACGGTATACACAAGCGTTTGAGCATGCAGCCCATGTGGCCAACGATGATGTCTACAAGGGTTCGCAGTCCGTCCTATTCGTGCGTACCCATGTGAATGCAGACATGCATAAGGGGGCCCGTTGTGTATAATGTTTGAATTTGACAATCTGGGATTGATA
>OCRI01000063.1_pt1 | contig 33716 bp, 24 predicted proteins | sample 1534641 | NCBI WGS metagenome assembly OCRI01 (sample SAMEA3275473, study PRJEB22092) | marine metagenome | reverse complement strand
TGGTTGAGTAATTCAGCAATGATTCGAACTGCTTCTCCTTTTCCAGAGCCATCCCCGCCTTCAACGGTGATAAGGTACAACCTATTCCACCTCTGGCTGGTCAAACTCGTCTTTTGCCAAGACCATAAGGCCCATGCCGCAGAGAATTAAGAACGGGCCAAACACGATGAAACCACGACTTAGCAGGGCGATTCCTGCAAAATACTGCGTTCTTCTATACCGTTTTTGATTTCTAGCACCAACAGCCGAGTAAAGACCAACTACGCCTGCTACTATTGTGACTAAGGCGATTCCAGTTGAAAGAGCCACTGCATTTTCAAGTGTCCAACCTGAACTGGAGGTTGTCTCATCTTCTTGGACTAAGCCTTCACCAGCAGTAAGTGTGAATGCATCCTGATTGACATTTTTTGCATTAATTGTTCGTTCAACAGTTTTGTATCCATCAAATGTAACCCGTATTATGTGTGGTTCAGGCACGACATTTTCAAATTCATAATATCCGTAACTGTTGGTAGTCGCAGTTTGTAAGATTGTATTGCTGCCGATTTCAAGCAACTCAATACTTACTCCTTCCATTGAATCTCCTGATTCGGATTCGAGTACAATTCCTCTTACATCAATCACATCATCTACCTCAAGAGTGTTTCCAAGAAGGTCCGTAGGGTTCCCTTGGAGCAGGAGTAATCCAGTTATAATTCCCAAAACGCTGCCGATGAATATGAGGGATGATGCTAAGGCGAGCAACCCATTTTTGTCTTCCATGAAGAGAAGATCTTCGTTCTGAGTTGTTGACATTGTAATCTCTTGTTCCTGGACAACAAGTTCATCTTCTTCAGGAAGTTCATCGTCCCCGTCCAATTTTTTACGAACACGTGCACGTAGAGCATCACGTCGTTCGTTAATGTCCATTTCAAAGCCTCAGCATTCCATTGCGCGGATAATAGCGCTCTCGGGGTATATCCGCGCTATACCTTCCTATCGTTTGAAACGTACGCTTCCATGTAATAACCCGAAAGTGAGTAAACTCGCTCCGATAAAAGTAAAGGCAAGGATTGGATAGATGATACTTAGTTGAGTTGATTGTTTGGTTTTATTATCCGTATCTTCATTCAGGGTTTCGTTCTCTTCATTCAGGGTTTCGTTCTCTTCATTCAGCCAGGACCCTTGGCGGAGGCCAAGTTCGAGTATATGCCCTACATGTGTTAATGATTCAGCTGAAACTTTGTCAGGTGTATCTTCATGAGTATGCCAGTATCCTTCCCATTTTGTTGCATTTGGGCCGAAGCGAATGTCGATGAGATCAATCGCAGGAATTCCTACTTCGAGCATTGGGACATGGTCATCGATAACGCCGTCAAGTACATTCGTGTTGACAATGTCGATTCCAAGGCTACCGTCGCATGCAGCAACATCCTTTACCAATCCAAGAGATGATGCTAATCCATCTACTGCGTCCCATAGTCTGTCGGTCTCTGATAGGCCGACCTTTGGAGGATACACCCGGTTAATCTGTAAATCAGCATCCCCTATCATGTCAACAAGAAGGAATGCATGGATGGAATCGATTTCCTCTTGCGTACGGTCTTGGGCCCAGGCTTTTGCACCGAGCATCTGTGGTACGACGCCTTGGTCCTCGGCATCAGTGAGTAAAATCCAGACCTCATGTTCAAGGCCGAGTGTTGGTACGATTCTTGCCAATTCAGAAAGAACCGCAACACCGCTTGCTCCATCATTTGCACCAGGAATTGGTTCATCGGTTCGATTTTCATCATCATCACGCTCGGCACGATCTCTTGAGTCGTAATGTGCTGCAAGGACGACAACTGGCAAGTCGGTTTCATTATTCGCTGGAGTATAGATTCCGTGTAAGTTGGTTAGATTCGTATCCAAGTAAGGGTGTTTGTCGAGTGTCCAATTCCATGCTGTATTGTTTTCCATAAACGAATTCAACAGGGCGCTGGAAGCGTTGCTTCCGGGTAATCTCGGGCCGAGTCCGACTTGAAATGAGACCGATTGATTCGCCGCTAATCCATCAAATTCAAGGGATTCAATCCCTTGGCAATTCAAGATGCTTTCTTCAGTTCCTTCGCCCTCGAATTCATCGGCATTAACAGGGCTAAGCATCGAGAGTGAAATAACTAAAATAAACGAAATTGCGATGGATTTCCGTGGCATTGTAGTGATGCTACGGACGCGGGGTATTAAATACCTCATTTTCATACATGAGATTGTGATGCTGCATCACAAATCATGGTGATTTACTAATGTCCGAACGACGCTCCACTAAAGCCATCCTTCTCGTTGCTCTTATGCTGGCCTCTGTTGCTGGTCAGGCTGCCGCAAATGAGCAAGACACATCACCCTCTGAAACTGAGGCGCAGTTGGGAGTAGTATATGGCGACCTGTCCTTATTCGATGCCTCTCAAGGTTCAGAATATCTGCTGATAGAAGAGGATATTCCAGTGGTATCCGCAACATCATTCATCAAGCAAGCTTGGATTGAAGAAGGCCGTCCGGGGGTCGATGATATCGAATATCGTCCTTCCATGGCGCGAGCGACCTGCAGTCCGCACGTTGTAGGAGATACTCTAACCGTTCCAATCTCTGGCGGTTCAACCAATGTCTATGTTGCTAAAACGACCACGAGCGTCGCTTTCCTCGTACAATCAGGCAGGACTCTTTCCTCCACAGTTTTACAGAATCTTGCCTCTACGTGGGATCAGACCATTTACCCTACCATGACCACGTACTTCGGTAAAGACTACGGGGACGGAAGAGGCCTTTCACCTCCTGATAATGACAACAATTGTCAAGTCGAGATTGTTGTTTATGACATCGATGGGGCATACAATATTGGTGGCTACTTCTCTCCAGGGACTGCGCCAACCCGTGATGTTGTGTATGTTGATTTTGCTGACATCACTCTAAACTGGGGCAAGTCGATTATTGCACACGAACTCCAACATCTTCTCCATAATGCCCAAGATCCATACGAAAACTTGTGGATCGATGAAGGAAACGCAGACGTAGCAATTTATCTCTGCTTTGGAGCCGACAGCACGCTTGCAGGCCATCTTAATGGATGGACTCAAGCATCAGACCTGAGCGTGCGATGGTGGAATCAGAGGAATGCTGACTATGGTGCTGGATTCATGTTCACCATGTACTTGGCAGATCATCTAGGCGGTGGTCCAGCAATACGACAACTTGTTCAAGATTCAGCCACAGGTGGTTTAGGGGTTCAAAATTTAGCACTCTCTCCAGTGTCCGGTCAGGCTGGGAAAATTGGTCGAACCATGGGGGAAATATTTGCGAACTTTTCAATCGCTGCTACCATTGATTCCAATCAAGGGATTTATGGATACTCCAATCTTGTGCTCAACCCATCTTGCGGAGGGAGTACATTCTGCCGAATCCAGCCTGCTGATACCAACTCAAACTGGGCCACTCCTTGGAGTTCCACCGGTCATACAATGGAAGGTTGGGGCATTCGATCGTTCCAGTTCACTCCCGGTGGGTCATCGCCTGCTCCACTCACGCTTAGAGTCACATCAGATGTATCGAATTTTGATGGGGTACTCGTTTACAAATCAACGGCAGATGGTCTTTGGTCCGTCCAAGATCTCGATTTCTCAAACAATGTTGCAACAGGCTTGATTCAAGGGTTTGGTAATCTTACAGATGAGGTTCACGCTATCGTTTGGTACGCAAGCACAATCGGCGACTGTGATTACACCTCTTGCGGGCCTTCTTACCCACAGGGTACAATCGATATCGAGGCTGCTCGAATCACATCACCTGCGACAATGATTCTTAACGGAACAACCCTAAGTGATCGTGATGGGGATGGCGTTGATGATACTGCTCAAGCAAACTACTCGATTTTGTCAAATGCGTTCTTTGAGGATCTTGATGTCGAAATTTCTGTACGTGATAGCAACGGAACGATTGTCGATTCGACCTCTACACGAGTACAAGCTGGTGGAGGAGTCTACGTTCCTGAGGATGCGTATTTCACCGCTCGTAAATCAGATCTATACACATTTGAGTTCACAATGAAGGATATGCTGGGGGCAGTTCTCGACACTGAAACCACATCGCCTCAAGCATTAGGAAACATGGCTCCAGTTGCCAACGCATCAATCTCTACGAACGCCAGTCAAACATATGAGAAAATCCAGTTTACTGGAGATGGGTTTGATGCATGGGGTCTTTCCCTTGACAACAATACACTCCCTTACTTTGACGCACCAGTCGCTTACGCATGGGATTTCGGAGACAACATCTCCTCTGGCCTGCGTTCACCACTTCGATCCTTCTCACTAGTGGGTGAATACAACACGACTCTACAAATCATGGATATCGGGGGCACTTGGTCAGAACTTGACGTAAATGTTGTGAACATAACTGACAATAGCGAACCTCTTCCGATTATTACCGTAAACAACATCGTGGTTGAGACTTCACTTGAGATTCTAACAAATCAAAGAATTGTCTTTTCTGCATATCAAACAAGTGACAACGTTCCACTCGAATTCCTTCAATTTGATTGGGACTGGGGTGATGGAACGTCTGTTAGCAGCGGTCAAGGATTGTATTCTTCGAACCATGAATGGGGCGATGTTGTAGGAACAAATGAAACGTTTATTCTCACTCTGACTGTCTCGGATGGAGTAAATATTGGGCAAAAAACGATTGAAATCATCGTTAACAATCGCTTGCCATATCAGATTTTCTCTGATGTTTTGACAACCTACACCTACACGCCTTTGCCAATGCCAGATGTCTTTACCGATGATGATGGCGAGAATTTTACACTGGAATGGGATTTTGAAGGTGGAGTAAACTTGGATGGTATTGACGTTGATCGATCAGACGATTTCACAACCACAAATTCTGCATCCATCTATCCCACTCCTGCTTGGAATTTACCTGGTATGAAAAACATCACAGTTACAATCACTGACGAAGATGGAGGTATCTCTTCTGCACAACTTCAGGTGAATGTTGTAAATCAATTGCCTGTTGCAAAATATATTGTCAAAGAATCAGGTGCAACAGGGTCTCCTCAGATTGATTTCCTTACTGAAAACGCAAAGGTCAATGTTCCTTACACGTTCGACGGACGAACAAGTTTCGACGTCGATGGTACGACGGGAACATACAACGATGTGTCGTTTAATTGGTCGTTCCCGGATGGGACATTCAGCAACAAAACACTTCCAGCATATTCTTTCACCGAACCAGGTGAGCGTATTGTTACACTCGTTGTTACGGATGAAAATGGAGAAGAAAGTACGCCAAGAGTCATCATTGTAATCGTTGCAAACCCTCTTCCAATCATTGAATTACAGATTTTGGATGCTTGGGTCAATGGAAGTATTTTGATGGACTCGGATGTTTTCCCTGAGAATGGACTTCCAGATCAATGGTCAAGAACATTTGATGAGAATGGAGTCAACATTGCAATACCTGGAGCTTTGCTCTACTTCGATTCAAGTGGAACCAGAGATGGTGACCAGAAATTCGAAGGTAAGTACGTGCCTCTTGAGCAAGAATCTCCTGATTGGAATGGTCTACTGGAATATACATGGGACTTTGGTGATGCAACTCCTATTGTCCATGATCCAATGCCGTGGCACGCCTATGAAATGGCTGGCCTTTACACAGTTAAACTAACTGTCAGGGATGCATTTGGAACAGGGGATGTAACTCGAGCGGAGTTCCAAGTCCATGTTGATGCGGCTCCTGTGATTGGTGGAATTGATGTTCCTGATGAAATCTATGAGGATTATTCTACAGCAGTCGTTGTTAATGTGACCGATTCAGAATCTCTTGCTGACCTCGTCTTCTATAGAGACTTAGATGTTCTTGATGGTTCCAATACTGATCGAGATGAAACAATAAGTAATGATTTGATTATCGAATGGGAAGAAGACCTCTCTTTCGACAAAGATGAGGATGGTGATTCAGAGAATGATTGGTATGTTTCGACAAACTCCTTGGCTACACTAACGACAATGAGTTGGGATACTCCTGGAGAAGTCACTGTCAAGGTTCGTGTTTGTGACGGAATGGGTATTTGTGTTGTAGCAGAACAGGATTTCACAGTTCTTCCTGAACAAGACGCTGATCCTTCATTATCGGACTTCAGTTGGGATGAATGGAAATCTTGGATGGGTGAAGCTGGTGGAGACGCACTCGGCTTTATCGCTCTCATTATTGCTGCATTAATTCTCGGTTGGCTCGTAATGCGTCAGCCAAATGAACTCGAAGAAGAAGCTAAACAAAGTGCGGAAACCTATGAAGTTGAACATGCTGATGATGGGGGATTGCTGGGTATGGATCATCACACTCCGCCGCCTGCTCCGAAGATTCTGTCAAAGCAAGAAAGGAAGAGCGATGAAAGCGGATACATCCGGCCATTGCGCCGACGTGAGTAATCGAATACCTCATGAACCGACCGTACAACGAATGAACAGGGGAATAACAGTGCACCAGCGAAAAGCAGCATTCTTGTTGATTGTTTTCTTTGCACCGTTCTTCAGTGACATGTATGGGGTTGAACCGATTGGTTCTGCTTCAGCGGCAATCGATGATTGCGGAGGAGATTTGTCTCCAATTGTTTGGAATGAAACAATTTCTCGTCATGCAGAAGTTCCATTTTACGATTCATGGGGTTGGGATGACTTTGGATTTGAAGATAATGATGATGGTCGCAAGGGCCAAGGCCGCTCTGCTGCCCAAGATGACCCAGAACAGGATTCTACAGATGTTCCAGAAGAGCCCTACATGTACATGAACTACCATTCCGACATTGCCCTCGATAAATTTGAATCTAATATCGCTACAACAATCAAGGTTGGAAACGATAGCGTAGGGGCTATTCGCGTCAATCTATCGAGCACACACAGAACGACGATTTGTGTCGAAATTCAAGGTTTAATCGGTGATCAACTCGTGCCAGCTGAGGCCGATGTGTATCTTATGACGACTAATAATTACGAATCATATCAGGGGTCCTATCAGAGGATGCATGGCGATAACATTGACCAATGGTTTAGGCAAGAAAGCCAAAGTTCAGATGAGTTTGTTGCTGAAACATCCCCTGAATGGGCTGCCTTTGAATGGACGGGCTGGAAAACATACCGTGATGTTCATGCTTATGATTCCACAGATTCTGTCGTTATGAGCGTCTCACTAGATGGGCCAGAAGTCTACAGTTCTCTCTTCTCTGGGACGGTATATGAGGAATTCTTCATCGTCATCGATACTTGGGACAATTCTCGCAGAGGAGATGCTCCTGTCCAAGACAAAGTCGTCGTGGCTGACATATCGATATCCACGGTCGAACGTTCCATTATCTTGCCAAACTGGACCGTTTCTCTGGCGTTCTTAGTATTCTTCATGGCCATAGTGATGGCACCACTTATCGTAAACAAGCGATATATGAATGCTGGACTAGAACAAAATATTACTGAAGAGCAACAATTGATGCCTTCTTTGCAACAAAATTCCTGAGTACATTCACTCAATACTCAAGAAGCGTCCATGCATCTCTTAGGTCTCGTACGTTGATGAGGCCCTTGTCGCTGATGCGGTGTTCCATAGAGAGTGTTGCATAGACCATTGAGACGCCCAAGACCGGAGCGTGGATTCGAGCCCAATCGCCGCCACTGTTGATTGCCATGAGGCTGTATTCGTGTCCTTCACCCTTCAGGTCGATCGCCGCATCAACAATCTGTAATGCATCGAGGTGTGAATGTGCAGTTGAGCAAAATTTGACCATGTCTGAAGTTTCACTTCTCTCTCGAACATAAGCAGCGATATCTTCTGAATTTGGGGTTCCGTTGATATCATGTGATGAATGGATGATCTTACATCCTGCCTTCTTAGCGCTTTCATTCAAAGCATTGAATTCGGCTTCTTCGATGGAGGTTTCGATATCAATCCAGCTGACCTTTGAACCAATTGCTTGTTTAAGCACTTCAATTCGTTCTTCTTCAGTACCTGGGAAAAAACCACCCTCGCGAGCAGGGCGGTTGGTGAAGATGACGGGAATTCCAATTGATTCTTTCAGCTTTTGAATAGAAGCCTCTGCGTCTATTGATGATGCATCGTTTATTGACCATTCAGATTCGGGTGGCATAACCGATTTGGTCTCTCCATCCTCTTGTTCGACTTCAACAGGTGCTGGTTTGGAGAGGTAAAGTCTGTCGAAACGGATTTCGACGATGTCTGCGCCTGCAGTAGAGGCTCGTGCGGCTTCGTCGACCATTGCTTTAACGGTCGTAGAGTCAAGCGCAACGCAAATTGTAGGTTCAGGCATATTGCACTCGACTGGGGACCTGTTCTTAACGCTCACGGCTGTCGACGTTCTTTCCAAGGGAGTAAATAATGTCAAAATGGGTGTTCTTTTTGTCTATTAAAAACACCACGCAGGAGGCTTCTATGGGGGTATGTTTACATACCCCCGTCGGCCATCTTTAACAGTTAGAAGAATGGCAAATCTGCCGCTGGCTTAAACGCCGGACAGAACCATAATTCTTGGCGACAAAAAGAGATGAATATTATGTCAGAAAGTTACGATGCAGGCAGCATCCAAGTACTCGAAGGATTGGAAGCCGTCCGCAAAAGACCGGGGATGTATCTGGGGGACCCTCACGACGGGTCAGCCCTCCACCACTGCATTTGGGAAGTCGTTGACAATTCTGTCGACGAACATCTTGCAGGGCATACCAAATCAATTGATATCACGCTCAATGCAGATAATTCACTTTCTGTTCGCGATTATGGACGAGGAATCCCGGTCGGCATCCACGAAGAGTTCGGCATTTCCGCAGCGGAAGTGATCATGACAAAATTGCACGCCGGTGGAAAATTCGATAATAGTTCATACAAAGTTTCCGGAGGTCTTCACGGCGTTGGTGTTTCAGCAGTAAATGCAGTCTCTGAATGGATGGAGATGACCATTCATAGAAATGGGATCATATATTTCCAAAGGTATGAGACTGGCGTCCCTGTCGATGATCTCAAAGAAATCGGGACCTGCGAGGACACAGGCACAATGATTGCCTTCAAACCTGACTTGACTATTTTTACCGATGTTGTCGAATTCGATATTGAGGAAGTCAACACACGAGTTGGCGAAACTGCATTCTTGAATGCAGGTTTAAGGATCTCAATTTCTGATGAACGAGGCCCAGACCCCCATGTCATCGAACATCTGTATGAAGGTGGGCTGGCCGAATACGTCGGGCAACTAAATGAGCGAAGGGAAGCCCTTCATGCCGAGGTCATCACCATCAAAGGAGAAAAAGAAATCGAAAAAGGGACCGTAGAGGTCGAACTCGCTCTCCAGTGGTCCGATGCCTTCAGTGAATCGATTCGATGTTACACCAATATCATCCGTAACAAGGATGGAGGTACACACATGTCAGGTTTGCGTACTGCATTGACAAGTTCTGTAAACTCTTATGCGAAGAAAAAGAGTCTGCTCAAAGGCGATGGCCTTTCTGGCGACGATGTCCGTGAAGGCCTTGCGGCAGTTGTCAGTGTTAAGCACCCTGATCCATCGTTCTCCTCTCAAACCAAAGATAAGTTGGTGAGTAGTGAAGTGACTGGTATTGTGCAAACAATCGTCTATGACAAACTCGGTGAGTTTTTCGAAGAGAATCCATCAGTTGCCAAACAAATCGTTGAGAAAGCACTCCTTGCTTCAAAGGCGAGAGAGGCGGCCCGAAAAGCTCGTGATTTAACTCGGCGCAAAGGCGTCCTTGAGGGAGGTGGACTACCAGGTAAACTAGCAGACTGCCAATCAAGAGATCCGAGTGAATGTGAAGTTTACCTGGTCGAAGGTGATTCCGCAGGTGGTTCGGCTAAGACAGGCCGCGACCGTCGTATACAGGCAATCCTTCCATTACGTGGTAAAATTCTCAATGTTGAGCGTCAAAAGCACAACGCAGCGAAAGTATTCCAAAATCAAGAAATTCAGACCATGATCCGTGCTCTTGGCGCAGGTGTTGGAAACAATCCTGAAGATGAAGGCGGTTTTAATACAGAAAAACTTCGCTATAACAAAATTATTATCATGACTGACGCAGATATTGACGGTGCACACATTCGTACATTGATGCTTACCTTCCTCTGGCGATTTATGAGGCCAGCGATTACAAAGGGGCATGTTTACATTGCACAACCCCCATTATTCCAACTTTCGAAAGGCAGGGTTAGCAAATATGCTTTCACAGACGAAGAACGAGATGTAATTCTCAATGAATTGAGAGGCGATAATCCTAATGCTAAGATTGGCATTCAACGATACAAAGGGCTGGGTGAGATGAATCCAGAACAACTGTGGGAAACCACAATGAATCCAGATACTCGAACAATGTTGAAAGTCACTGTTAAAGATGCTGAGGAATCGGATAGAATGTTCGAAATTCTGATGGGAGAAGATGTCCCTGATCGAAGGGCGTTTATCGAACGCCACGCAAAGGAGGTGACCAACCTTGACATCTGAAGATGAAAATATTGAACAAGAAAGCGGCGATTCAGTCGAAACAGGCACCGTACTCAATCGATCTTTGAATGAAGAAATGAAAACCTCATACATTAATTATGCAATGTCTGTTATCATCGGTCGAGCTCTCCCCGATGCTCGTGACGGATTGAAACCAGTACATCGAAGAGTGTTGTATGGTATGCACGAAGGTGGACACACCTCTGAAAAGAAGTTCAGTAAATCAGCGCGTTCTGTTGGTGAAGTTATGGGTAAATATCACCCGCACGGAGACCAGTCTATCTATGACACAATGGTCCGTATGGCTCAAGAGTTTTCTCTGAGATATCCTCTTGTCGATGGACAAGGTAATTTCGGATCTATTGACGGAGACCCCCCTGCTGCAATGCGATATACAGAAAGTCGTCTTGATAAGATATCAAAACACATGCTCGAAGACATTGAGAAAAAAACCGTTGACTTCCAGCCAAACTTCGATGATTCCGAGATGGAGCCATCTGTTCTTCCAGCTCGTTTACCAAACCTGCTTCTCAACGGCAGCGACGGTATTGCAGTTGGTATGGCAACGCGTATTCCACCTCATAATCTCACAGAAGTCGCTGGCGCCATTCGGTTACATGTTGACCATATCCTTGAGGAGGGGCTTGAGAATTCAGGCATGCCAAATATCTCTATAGATGAATACATGGAGCACGTAAAGGGTCCTGACTTCCCCACCGGCGCAACCATTCATGGTATCGATGGTATTCTTGACATGTACTCCACAGGGAAGGGTAGATTCCACGTACGCTCGAAGTGTGATGTCTATGATGATTCCAATGGAAAGAAAATTGTCATTCATGAAATTCCTTATCAGGTCAAAAAAGCCGATATGCTTGTTCATATCGCAGAATTGGTGACAAAAGGAAGTATTGTTGGAATCCGCGACATCCGCGATGAATCATCAAAGGAAGGAATTCGAGTCGTCATCGAAGTAAAGAATAACGCAGATCCACATGCAGTTCTTAACCAACTCTTCAAGTCAAGTCGTTTACAAGAATCATATTCTGCAAACATGATGGGCATCCTGGACGGTAGACCCGTCCTCCTTACTCTCCCAGTTATGCTGCATACCTACGTTGAGCACAGAGAATCTGTGATTGAGCGAAGAGCACAATTTGAACTTGAAAAAGCAGAAGCACGAGCGCATATCCTTGAGGGTCTTGTGAAGGCCCAAGACCGAATTGATGATGTCATTGCAGTTGGAAAAGCAAGCTCAAGCCGTGAACAATTTGAAGCGGTTCTAAAGGGAACAGAGACGATGCCTGGAATTGCAGCGTTTGATTTCACTGAACCTCAAGCAAAAGCAATCGCTGAACGTCGATTGTATCAATTGAGCAGACTCGATGTTGAGAAGGTAACCAATGAATACAATGAGTTGAAACTTAAAATTGCAGATCTTCAAGACATTATTTCTTCAAAGGCTCGTCGGCTAGAAATTCTAATTCAAGAATTGAATGAGATGGTTGAAAAGCACGGAGATGAACGACGTTCAGAAATTGACAAGATGCCATTGTCAATGGACAGAGAAGATTTGATCGAGGAAAGAGCAATCGTGATTTCATTATCAGAAGATAATTACATCCGCCATTTACCTGTTGAGTCTTTCAGAGTGCAAAACCGTGGTGGAAAGGGTCTGAAAGGTGTAACGACCAAAGACGAGGATTTCCCTAAGTCAATTTTAACCTGTTTTAGTAAAGACCGGTTGTTGATTTTCACTGATCAAGGAAGAGTGTATGGCCTAAAAGCTTGGGAGACTCCAATGGGAAGCCGCTTAAGTCGTGGAAGCCATATTCGTAACATCATTGAACGTATTCGTGATGATGAACGTGTCGTCACAATCTTGCCGATCTCCAAGGAACTTCAGGAAAACCCAGAAGGCCATTATCTGATATTTGCAACCCATAAGGGTGTTGTCAAGCGTTCCAAACTTGCTGATTATACCCGCATCAATCGAAATGGAAAGTATGCTCTTAATTTCAAGACCGAATCAGACACACTTGTTTCAGTTCGCGCAATTACCGATGAAGACCACGTTGTCCTCGTCTCAAAGAAAGGACGTGCCTGTCGTTTCAAACCTGGTGAATTCAAATTGAAGACCGACCCAGAAACTGGAATCGAGCGTAAAGCATGGACTGTCAAGGTACAGGGCAGAGTAAGTATGGGTGTTAATGGGATGAATCTCAAGAATGGCGATTCTGTTGTTGGAATGATTGCGAGTTCAAATGAAGAAACCTTTGTCCTCACACTTTCAAAATATGGTATGGCGAAAAGAAGCCGTCTTGGAGATGGTGAAATGCACGATCTTCTCGATGAAAATGATGCGCTTGTTCTCGATGAACAGACTGGAAAAGTCAAGCAATATCGAGACGGCTATCGTAAAACAAGTCGCGGTGCTGGTGGCGTACAAACCATGAAGCTCGATGATGAAAACGGTGACGAAATCGTTCGAGTCCATACGATTCCAGATGAACATGATCAACTCTTCCTCCTTACTGGAAAGGGTATGATGATCCGAGTAAAGGCTAGTCAAACGAAGGAAACTTCTGGAAAGGCAACGAAAGGGACTCGTGTTATGGAATTGAGGAATAAGAACAAAGCCGGATTCACTGATGAAATCATTTTCTCTGCCCATCTACCTGCTGATCTGGTTGAAGATGAAGATGAATTTGAGGCAATGGATACTGATGGTGATGGCGTCGTAAGTCGAGAGGAATTTGAAGCAGCACAGGCATCAAAATCCGAGCCCACTCTTGAAGAAGAGTGAAACGGTCCAATCGACGCCTTCAAACATGATTCATGTCTGAGGCTGTTTGTACCGGATAGTTTCAACCGGTATGGTGAGATATATGGATGAGCGTTCTTTGATATACGATTGGAATACCATTGAGTATGAGTTTAACCGAAATCCAAACAACCATCCGCATGGTGTTTGGTTTGATGATGAGACTCTACGCGATGGTCTGCAAAGTCCATCTGCTCGTAATCCCACCATAGACCAAAAAATCGAATTACTCAGTTATATGGAAACACTCGGTATCCAGAAAGTTGACCTTGGTTTGCCAGGCGCTGGGCCATTTCACGTCGAACACATCGATTCAATGCTCAACCATATCACCGAAAACGACTATTCTATTCGCCCAGGTGCTGCCGTTCGAACACTCATGAACGACATTGAACCACTCGTTGAATTACAACAAAAGCATGGTATTCCTGTCCAAGCTTCTGCCTTCCTTGGCACAAGCCCAATTCGACAATATGCAGAAGGATGGACAATGGAAAAGTTGCTTACAACAATGGAAAAAGCAGTCTCATTTGCTGTTAAAAACGATGTTGCAGTAATGTTTGTTACAGAAGATACCACTCGTTCAAAACCAGAAGATATCAAACTCATCTATCAAAGAGCCATGGAACTTGGAGTTCGCAGAATCTGTGTTTGTGACACATGTGGGCACGTTACCCCAAATGGGGTCAAGAAACTGCTCAATTTCATCGATGAAGAGGTCATCAAAGATGGTGGATACAACCGAAGAGATATCGAAGTAAATTGGCATGGTCATCAAGATCGTGGTCTTGGTGTTGCCAACAACATCGCAGCAGTTGAAGCTGGAGCAGACGTTGTACATGGAACAGCACTTGGTCTCGGAGAACGTGCAGGAAACGCTCCTCTTGATCAAACACTTGTCAATTTGAAACTCATGGGGGCGATTGATAATGATCTGTCAGTTCTAGGTGAATACATGCAAAAAGCACACGAATACACCGAAGTTCCTTTGCCAAGAAACTATCCAGTCTTCGGAAAAGATGCCTTTGAAACTGGAACTGGAGTCCATGCTTCAGCTGTAATTAAAGCAATGAAGAAAGGAGATCATTGGCTTGCTGACAGAGTATACTCTGGCGTCCCTGCCGGAGAATTTGGATTGGAGCAAGTTATTCGAATTGGGCATATGGCTGGCCGTTCAAACATCATCTGGTGGTTACAACAACGAAATTATGAAGCCACTGATGAACTTGTTTCTCATCTCTTTGAAGTAGCAAAATCACAAAGAAGACTCATGGATGATGAGGAAGTTATTGAATCGATTAAGGATTTCCAATCCATGAACTAAGATTCTTCTTCAACATTATCTTCTCGGTTGACTTCTTCCAAGGTTGTCTCAAGCCATCCACTATCGACACTACCCCCATCCCATTCGCCAACAACTTCGACTTCAATCTCTTCTTCTTCTCTCCAAACAGGCTCATCAAGAGACCCTTGTGTGACAAATCTGCCATGACTGTCAACTTGTTCCTCAAGAAGCGACATGTGTTTTGATACAGGTAGGAAATGCCCTACAGGCATTCCAGCAGCAACGAATGGATTTGTAGCGATACATATCATCAAACCATCTTCAGGCGCTAAGATATCAACAGAAAGGCCAGGTGTTGCAGGATCGGATATACGAGCAACGACATCTCCTTCTTTCATGATAGATCCACTATCAACAAACAGATCGAGTAATCCTCCTTCTCCTGCACGTAGCCATTTAGATCCACTTGCTAGCATTCTAAACCGTGGCCTGTGTGGCTTTTCTGGAATCATTTTCAAATTTCGAAGAATGTTAACAACGCCATGAACAGCAACCTTGACCGATGCTTGATCTAGCCAATTCGCTCCACCACCTTCGTAAGTTATGGAAGGGATATCAATCTCGTTCGCATTACTTCGAAGAGAGCCGCTTGGAGGCTTAGAATCTAATATAATCTCTATTCCAAATGCTTTCGCTAGAATATTTGAACCTGCATGAGCGAGGTCGACGCGTATTTGCGGCATGTTAGATCGGCCTTTTCCTGCACTATGTAAGTCAATAATAGCATCTGAATCTTCGATTAAATATTTCCATACTTGGTGGGCAACTCTTCGAGTTGAGGATCCTTTCGGATTACCTGGGAAATTTCGATTTAAATCTCTCCCATCAGGGAAGTATCTCGATTTCGATCGATATCCTGGCATGTTTACAACAGGGACAATTCGAATGGTTCCTGCAAGCGTTTCAGGATTGAGAGGCTTATCATTTTCAGTGAATGAATTACCAAGTAAATGCGTACATGCAGATGGTCCTGTTAACTCATCCCCATGCATTCCTCCAAGAATTGTAATCGTTGGACCAGGCCTACTTCCATGGATGATGGTCACAGGTGTTGCCCATGGGTCGCCAAGGCTAACTTCGAGCAATGGGAGGTCAATTGTACGAATTGTACCTCGCTTGATGGTCTTTCGATAGAACTTGTAATCTACCCATTCTGAATTTCGGTCCCATTCGGTTCGATCTTCCGATTTATGTTCTGCAAGAGCTTTCTCAATGACCTTTCTTCGACGTTTCGATAACTCATGAGCGATTCTTACTCGCTTCGATTTATTGGATTTTCGTGCCATGTGAAAAACCTTCCAACTTCATTTCAATCCATTGACAAGGTCTTTCAGTACCATGTCCACATCTATTGCTTTCGTAACACCTGATGCCAAAAGGACTCCATGAGCGCCTAATTCAACCGCAGTCCGTACATCATTGCCATCTTTCACGCCCGCTCCACAAAGGACTCGGACGTTAGGATTAATGTCCTGGACAGCCTTTACAGTATCTTGAACAATGGCTGGATCTGCTGATGTTACAGAGATGTCCCCACCGATAAGTTCAGGAGGCTCTACTGCAATGAATGTAGGATTCATCTTTGCAAGAGACTGTGCTTCATTTACATCAATAGCACAGGCACAAATCGGGAACTCTTCAGGAAGTGTTTGAATCAGTTTTTCTATTCTAGAATGCTCAGATTTATGTTCAGCATGATTGATAATAGTCCCATTAGCACCGTGTTCTATAGCATTATCTGGTTGTAACCATCCCGTATTGGAGCCAAATCCAACAGGATCTAGATGTTGGGTCCAAACTTCGAGTGATGGTGCTGCCTTTACAACTGAACTTAGATCAAAAGCGGAAACAACTGCAACCATGCGAACGTGGTCTTCAGAAGCTCTCTCCATGGCCTTTGCTATATTCACAGCGTTCAACCCTAACGCAGATGCGTATGTTTTGAAATTGACAACAATTAGTGGCTGCATAGTGATGCGTGTGTATTGTTCTTCTTGAGTCCTTCCACACATGGCTCATTTAATTGGCCATTGTGTGTCATCAAGAACAGTACCATCGGGTATCACAGAATCATGGTCGACTACAACATTGTTCAGATGACAATTCTTTCCAATAACCGTATCTCTTCCCACCATTGTATTGCGTAGTATTGATTTTTCTTTAATCAGGACGCCTTCAAGTAAACTACACCTCGATAAAATTGCATCATCGATTCGAGTTTTCTTAGCGAGCATGGTATGTTCGACATGACAATTTTTTCCGATTTGGACAGATGAATCAGCATGCCAATTACTTCCTTTTCTGACACCTGATTTCCATCGATGGTTTGCAATACATGCCTGAACTCCAGCAGACCAACTCTCAGGTGTTCCTGCATCAATAAAATATCCTTCAAATGGATAACCATTCAATTCGTTCTCTCCAGCCAAGACTGGAAACACCTCTCGTTCAAGAGAACATTTCCCCTTGGGAATGTATGAAAAAATATCTTCTTCGAAAAGATATGATCCAGCATTAATCAAATTGGAAAATACTTCCTCTTGTTTTGGTTTTTCTTTGAATTGAGTAATCCTATTATGTTCATCAATTCCAACGATTCCAAAACGGGTTGGGTCCTCAACTTCCCATAGTGCAAGTGTTCCAACACCTCCGTTCTTCTGTTGTAGTTCGATTCCCTTTTGCATATTGAGCGATGAGATGATGTCACCGTTTAGGCATGCAAAAGTTCCTGAGATGATATCTCGGCAATTCCCAAGAGCACCTCCGGTACCTAGGGGTTCACGCTCTGTTACGATTCGCACGTCGAATGGAACTTCGTTCTCTTTGAAATATTGCTCAATCATATCGATTTTGTATCCGCCAGCTACTATGACTTCGTCGACTTTGTCGCTTGGCATGACTTCTACGACGTGTTCGAGTAACGTTTTGTCCAACATTGGAAGGATTGGTTTTGGAATGCCATATGTCCATGGACGCAGCCGAGTTCCAAAACCCCCTGCTAAAACCACGACTTGCATGGTTTTGGGGCAATGTTTTGGCATTTGAAGTTGTACCCTTTCGTCCCTGAAATCACAAGGAAACCTTTCCGCACAGTTCAAAGACGTTCTTCCATTCGCAGGTATCAGTGATAGTATGAATATCCACGAATACCAAGGAAAAGCATTGTTCAAGCAACATGGCGTAAAAGTCGTTGAAGGCGTTCACTGTACGTCCGTATCAGAAGCACTCGATGCATACGATCATCTTCAATCGAAAGTTGTTGCAGTTAAATCTCAAATCCATGCAGGAGGGAGAGGAAAAGGGAATCTTTACTCTCCTGGTAGTCGAGACTTGGTAATGGAAGGCGGAGTTAAAATCGCCTTTTCAAAAGATGATGTTGGAACCTATTCGAAAAATATTCTTGGTAATATTTTGGTTACAAAACAAACAGGTGAAGAAGGTAAACTTGTGAACCATTTGTACGTCGAGTCTGGTTGCGACATTGCGCACGAATACTACCTTGCTCTGCTTGTAGACCGTGAACAAAAATCAGTTCTGGTTATGGCATCAACTGAAGGTGGAATGGATATTGAAGAGGTTGCCGAGGAAACTCCTGAACTTCTCCATAAACTGAACATTGACCCTAATGCAGGTCTACTTGGCTATCAAATTAGAGATCTTGGTCTCGCTCTTGGACTCCACGGTGCTGCTCACAAATCCTTTGGAAAGATGTTGAAGGCATTGTATTCTCTGTTCCTCAAGGAAGATTGTGCAATGGTTGAGATTAATCCACTTGTCCGTTCTTCAGATGATGAAATGATTGCGCTCGATGCGAAGGTAAGTTTTGATGAGAATGCAGAATTCAGGCATAAATCCTGGGATGACATTCGGGATCTTTCTGAGGAAGAGGACGTTGAAATCCGTGCTAAGGAAACAGGTCTTTCCTACGTTAAACTCGATGGAAACATTGGATGTTTAGTCAACGGAGCAGGACTGGCTATGGCAACGATGGATGTCATCAAACTCTACGGAGGAGAACCTGCAAATTTCCTTGATGTAGGTGGTGGAGCAAACGAAGAGCAGGTTAAAACAGCCTTTTCAATCATCCTTGAAGATCCAAATGTTAAAGGAATTCTCGTGAACATTTTTGGTGGTATTATGCGTTGTGATATCATTGCTCGAGGTGTAATTGCTGCTACTGAATCTCTTGGACTAACCGTTCCTCTTGTTGTCAGACTCGCAGGAACTAACGTCGATGAAGGTAAGGCAATCCTAGCCTCTTCAACTCTCAACATACATCCTGCTGATGACCTTGCTGAAGGTGCTCAAAAGATTGTAGAACTCATCGGAGGTGATGTGTGATGGCTATTTGGATTGAAGAAGACGCAAAGGTACTGGTACAAGGAATAACAGGAAAGCAAGGAATGTTCCACGCTGACAAGATGGTTGAATACGGTACCAATATTGTTGGTGGATGTACACCTGGAAAAGGTGGACAAACAGTAGACTTACAAGGGAATTCATATCCTGTTTGGAATTCCATGTTTGAGGCAATTGAAACAACAGATGCTGATGCTACAGTCATTTACGTGCCACCTCCATTTGCAGCAGAAGCGATTATGGAAGCCGCTGATGCATTTGATCAAATCAAAGGGGAAGGCGTCGTTGTTTGTATCACGGAAGGTATTCCAACACTCGATATGGTCAAGGCTGTAGCGTTTGTTGAAAACCGACCAGGTGTTCGACTTATTGGTCCTAATTGTCCTGGAATCATTACTCCAGGCGATGGTGGCGGTGCAAAAATCGGAATCATGCCTGGGCATATCCATGCAAAAGGAAGAATAGGGATTGTCTCTAAATCAGGGACTTTAACCTACGAAGCAGTTGCTCAAACAATGAGCATAGATGAAGGACAATCAACCTGTGTTGGTATTGGTGGAGACCCTGTCAACGGAACAGGTTTCATTGAATGCCTTGCAGCATTTGAAGCAGATTCTCAAACTGAAGCCATCGTTATGATTGGCGAAATCGGTGGAAATGCAGAACAAGAAGCAGCTGCTTGGGCAAAAGAGAATGTCACAAAACCAATCGTTGGTTTCGTTGCTGGTGCAACTGCACCACCAGGTAAGCGAATGGGACACGCCGGAGCAATCATTTCTGGCGGAAAGGGAACTGCAGAAGAGAAATTCGAAGCATTTGAGGCAGCAGGCATTGCTTGCGCTCGAGATCCATCGGAACTTGGAGCAGTTTTGCTTGAATCCCTCAAAGCAGCAGGCCTACGCTGAGGGTTCTCATGGACTCAACTTGGAATGAACAAATCATTGCCCATTACAAGTCGAATACGATACATCTCGATTGGCTTTCTAAGCCAAGTCAACATCAGTTCCGATGGAGAACCTTTGAAGGCCGATGGGTGACTTCCAAGAGACGAATACGGAACCATGACACATTAATGAAATCCATCGGGAAGGATTTTCCAAGCGATTTGTATGTCTCGACATCTTCATGGTTGAATCCAATAGACCTACCTCGATTACGAGATACTGAAACTTCCTATCCAATTCTCATTGACCATCTTATTGTGTTTGACATTGATGTAGCTCCATTGAGTTTGAAAAATTTGGAAAAGGCCAAGAACGTTGCAAAAGGTCTTCACGCCTTTGTTATGGAGAATGAATCGGTTGAATTTGTTAATGCTACATTCTCTGGAAGTAAGGGATTTCATCTCATCTACAAAGATACAGACCGTACTAAATTTGGAATCCCTGATCCGAAAGAACGAGAGGAAACGGTTCGAAATGAGCGTAAAGAATTACTTTCACGAGTCTTGAAGCAAGGTTTTGAAGTCGATGAACGAATTACTGCAGACACTCGCAGAATCATTCGTTTACCAGGGTCTATTCATGGAAAAACTGGTTTTCAATGCACAAGCATAGATGCGAATCATTTTGATATGCCCCTTAAAAAACTTCTAGAACAAATACCTAAGATCGATCATGCCGTTATCATCCCAAAGAAAGCCAAGGCAATTGTCAAAGCACCAGTAAAAGAAAAAAGACAAACAGTTGTTGAACATGAACACTCCTATATTATGGAGGTTAGTAATCACTTACCTGGGACTGAGGATAGAAGTGCACTCCTCTTTTGGACGCCTTACTCATGGGGGACAGATGCTGAATGCTTTGAACGGTTAAACAATCTAATCGAGGTGGAGAATCTAGGCTATGGTGCTCTTTTTTCAGATGGTGAAAGAGTTCTGTTCATTTGCCCTGAATCCATCACGAGGGCGAAGGTAGTAAAAATTCTAAAGGATCTAGGGATGGAGAAATTATCAGAGAACCTAAAACAAAGAGAGCATTATTGGGTTCGAATCTCGGGTATAATGGATGATGATGGTATATGGCACAATGAGCCAAAGTTCATATCAATTATAGACAATAATAATTCTAAATCAATCTATTCAAGAGCGCATTTAACATTGCTAACTAAACTTGGTATTCCGATTGATAGTTCTCAATATGAGAAACTCGCAGGAAAGAGTGAACCAAGCATTAGAATGGTTGTCAGAGACTGATTATTTATAGACTGCTTGCAAGTAAGTAAAATCGTCCCCAATGGAGTCTTAGGACTGTGACATTTCTCGAATCGAGGCCATAGAAACAATCGGCGACGGCGCTCGGGGACAGCGCCTAGCCACATCTCGTGATAATATGCCTGTAAAAATAAACTTTTCAAGCATAGTCCTTTTTACTTTATTTATAGGATTCATGATTCAAACCTTTCGTGATCCCGTTCATCCAGGATTATGGCTTATATTAGCCATTTTTGTTGGTTTTGCATTATTTGCACAAATACTTGTAATGCTCGGGATTATGACAATCACGCCGGCCAATCAAATGCCAAGAACAACAAATAATCGAACGCCGATTGATTACGGAACTTATCACTATAGATCAATAATTGCTAAAATACATTCCAGTGGAGTGACAGTAACTACAGTAGACGAAGCAATCAAAGCTTATTCGAGTTTATTCAACGTTGGTGAAAAGGCTGCAAAGCCGTTTTTCAACAATCAGTCTGTTATGTCAACCCTCGGATTGAGTATTCAAGATACCGCAGAAGTTTCATCTCAATCAGTTGACTATAGTTTCTGGGATAATGTTTCAGAAGGAGTAGCAAAAAATGAAGCAAAGTCTGATGAAATATGTGCAGGCCCGAACTGTTCAAAATCTATTTCTGCCTTTGATTTCCGATGTTATCAGTGTAGAGAGCGATTCTGTGAGTCGTGTAAGGGTAGTGGCCTTACTTGCCCAAGTTGCTCATAGGAAGATTTCCTTTCTGTGGAGAGAGTTCTTTGGCGTCCTCCCTAGTTGTCGGATAAACTCTAATTTCTGCTTCCCTTCCTTACTATGTGCGTAAAATAACTCTGCAGGGCTGACAAATTCTTCCCAATATTTGAGGAACACCTCAGCATCGTCAGCCTTACCTGCTAAGATTTTAGGGACTGAATGATACATTACGAGTTGACTTTTTATTGGTCTCATGTACTTCGCTAATACTTCAGGAAGAAGTTTCGTAAGCCAAGTCTCTTCCAAGAAGCGCGAAGATCTGGAAATGACATACCGCGGCTTTTCTAGTCGCCCGAGGACCTCTTCAAGTGCTTCAGTGAATATTGCAGCTTCTTCTTCTGTGCTGTTGTTTAGATGTACTCGAAGCCATCCACCTCCTCTGTCACCACCAGATGTTCGACAATTTGCGGAGATATGGCCCGTATGGATGAGGCTGTTTGAGATCGCATCTGCAATTGCTTGAATCAAAGATTCATCAGTCCAGGGACTTTTTCTAACCCCGAAATTAAATCCTCCTGCAAATCCTGCAGCACACTTTGTTTCCACTGCTTGTGTTGGCATTGCTGAGAATGGCTGTCCTATACCCCATAACTCTCGACTTCGAATTCTGTTACGTGATCTCCTTAGCATCTCCTCATTGAACAATGCCATGCCTTCGCTTATTCCTTCAGGCTGTGCTTCTGTAAAGGCTGCGTGTACGTGACCGACGCCTTTCTCAATAGCACCATCATCACAGACACCGTACAATTGCTTGTGCTTCTTCTTGAATCGATTGTAATCAGCAAACCCGTTTGTGAATTCCTCTGCTAAGCATACAATGTCCCAATTGTTTGCAACCTTCTCCGGCCATTCTTTGTCTAAGCGAATAGAACGTCCTCTAAGTTGGTTAATGCTCATACTGGTTGTGACAGTTGTCAAGTCAATGAGCACGTTAATCTTTGAAGCATCCCAACCTTCTCCTAGAAGTCCTCTCGTTCCAATGAGGCATTTTGTCAAACCATTTTGGAAGAATTCTGTAATCATCATCGAATAATATCGAGGAATCCAATCCTTTCCTTTTCCTACAATTTCATGATAACGGCCTTTTTGGTTGTCTGAAAGTACGATTTTCAGTTCTCTTTCTGCAATCCATGCTCGAGCTGCCTCAAGGAATCGTTCCGCTAAATCATCATCAACAAGAACGGTACTTCCAGTCATCAATATAGGATCGAGCAGATCGCCAGAAGAACAATCCACTAATGCTCTAAATGCTGCAACAGCACCTCCCGCCTCTTCATCGAGAACTCCCTCGACCAGAGTTGTTGCAGAGGTTTTCTCGAAATCGGTGATGACTACTGCCCGAATATCTGGTCCCAAGGATTGCATTTCAGTGGTAATGATATCCGAAATGGCCTTGACCTTAGAAGATGAATAGGCCATAATACGTCCAACTGGAGAAGCACATGGCCTTGAACCGGTTTCGGTAATTTGAATCCCCAAGAGCCTCAACCGTTTTGTGAGATCTTCTCCTCGTCGATGATCTTCGGTTGATTCAGAACGGCGAAGTCCATGGCGAACGTATCGATCCAAAACCGGACGTAAGTATGAGAGCTTGTTGAGGCCTGAATTCAGCAAATCCGTCGGAGGACTAGGGACTCCTTGAGGTAATTTAATCTGGTTTTTTGTCAAATAAATCCGGGCAGCATCGGCAAAATCGGAGTTTTTGGTATGGAATTTTTGCCAAGTGACGCTTTTCCCTCCAGGCAAGATTCGCTTATCGAGTACGTCGGAAATCCATCGTTGAAGTTCAGGTACTCTTTTTTCGTCTTCAGTTGGCCTCTGAACTTCCGATAGAAGTTGGTCGAATTCATCATCGACCGTTGAAATATACTCTAATTCCTTATTTTCGGGGCGGACGAAATAACACAGGTCTTGGTAAGGAGCAAGGTTAGAATCTCGTACAAGAGCGGGTACAGGAACTTCATAATCAATTTCGCCAAAGAACTCTTGATACCGTTTCGCATCTTCTTCATCAATTTGAGAATAGTCCGGAGGGGTTGCAGTTAGTCCCAAAACGATTGGATCATCAAAGAATTCTCGTACCTCTGCAAGCACTCTGCCCCAATGATGTAGCATATGATGGCATTCATCAAGAATAATCAATCCAATTCCAATCTCCTTTAGACGGATAAGTGTCTCTCTAGATGAGTCGTGTAATGTCCACATTGCGTTGCCATGTTGTGCTAGGTCATCTCGTACCTTTTTCCTATAGACCGATAGACGTGATTTATAATAATCTGGATTCTTAACTTTCAAATCTAAAATCCATGCTTCAGCCGATTCACTGCTTTCAGCTTCTCCTTTTTCGATGAGATTTAAATTCCATAACTGAAGAGCACTTTCATCTAAGTCTTCTCCACCTTTCTTTGGCATAGTGATCGATTGATATGTTAACGAAGTCAGTAGACCGGGGTTCTTTGAATCTGTGCTGATCAAATCTTCTTTCCCATCAAGGTCGAACAACGATGTACGTGCAGCCCATTGCGCTTGGATTGCTGAATTGGGAGATAAAACCAGCGTAGGTTTTCGAACGAGGTCTGACCAGACATATAATCCAAGCACTGTTTTTCCAGATCCAGGAGGAGCGACAATGTGTAAATGCTTACCTTTCAAATCTAATTCCGGTTCTATTACTGATACGGCAGCAACTTGGGAAGGACGAAGTTTTCCGGAGAAATGAATTCCTCCGAATTCACTGAGATTGTGGTTCATACAAACGCCCTTCATCGAGGCGGGCCACGTTTAGGTCCGGATGGACCTCCTTTTGGTGGCCCTGACTTCTTTGGTCCGGGTGGTCCTCCACTCTTCTTTGGTCCGGGTGGTCCTCCGCCCGGTGGCCCTGACTTCTTTGGTCCAGGTGGCCCTCCGCCCGGTGGCCCTGACTTCTTTGGTCCAGGTGGTCCTCCGCCCTTCTTTGGTCCGGGTGGTCCTCCACTCTTCTTTGGTCCGGGTGGTCCTCCACGAGATGGTCCAGGTGGTCTTCCACGTGATGGCTTTTCTTCGAGTTCTTCCTCTTCTTCTTCAAAAACAGCTCCACAATGTGGGCATTTTGGATCAGATTCTTTAACGAGGCCATCGCAAACCTCGCAAGCAAACATTTCTTCTTCGGGTTCTTCAGTTGCTCCGATTGTACTGACCTTTCCATCTTTCATGCAAGATAAGATGATTTGAACATCCATGTCAAATCCTTTCAAAGCCACTTCAGTTTGGATCGCGTGTTCAAATGCAGATTCTAAATCTTCAGGGGTATCAAGTACCCTGCCATCGTCGACATAGGTTAGGTTTACGATTAGGGCACCGTCAACAGTTTTTGCTTCTGGGGTTTCAACAGCAACACCGCGTTTTCGAGCAACTCGGCGAGAAGCAACTTCGCACATTCGTCTCAAAAGGGCTTCATTTGGCGCATCTGGTGAAGTCTGGCCCATCGTTCCAGCAATTACTTCAGCAGCCGGAGTAATTCCTTGTGCATCTTTCAGATGTGAGGGGAGATCGGCTCCTAAATTAGCAAGAACATTCGTTGCACTAGATTGATTCATGTTGAGCCACTGACTTCTTCGTTCAGTTTTTACTGCACGTTCCGTCTCAGCCAATCGATTCACCATCGCATCTGTAGGCGAAGCCGCTGGATTGTTTGATACTGTAGTCCCTCCCAATTGTGGTTCAACGTTTGAAGTTGGAAGTGCCCCGCTACCCAGTGTCGGTCCTTTTGGTAGTGTCGGGATATCACTTCTTTGTTGGCTCTGGGGCATCTGGCCGGGTTGGTTTTGGCCAAATGGTTGAGCTTGTGGGAATTGGTTACTCATTTGGTTAGGGAATTGGGAAGGCTGTTGCGGAGGTATTTGGCCACCAGGGGGAAGGTTCGATTGTTGATGAATCCCTGATGCAATTTGTTGAAGGACATCGGCTGGAATACCTTGAGGCATTCCTTGCTGTTGTGTCTCTCTTTGTTGTCGAACAGCCTCTCCAGAGACCACACCGAATCCACGGCCACCAGTCACTTCACCTCCGCCGAGACTTGTAGACCCAATGGCTGAGAAACTCCCTGCTCTGGACATTTCTTGACGTGACCCGCATTCTGGACAGAAGATACTGTCATCGGGGATCATTGCTCCACAAGAACCACAGTCCATCTCCTCACCTATGCAGACGTACCGCCCCTTCAATCTAAAGTCTTCTGTATTACGGCCACGAAAATTTGCCAGTGAGAACACGAATCTTCATGCGGAAGATTAGGTTGGGTCGGACAGGGGAGGAGTCAATGTCAGTACTAATCAATGCTAAAATTGACAAACTTCTTGAAACAACATCTCGTTCGTTTTATCCCACCTTGAAATATCTTCCAAAAAAGGTACGTGGCCAGATTGGTATGCTGTACCTTTTGGCCAGACTTGCTGACACAATTGCTGACTCTAAGCACGGTGAGGCCGAAATTTTACTTGATCTTTTGGAGAAATACAATGATGTGGCCCAAGGCCGTGAAACCATTCTACCGGATTTTTCAGACCTTGCGGAGATTCAAACGAATCCACATGAGGCTGAACTTCTTCTTAATGCAGAAGATGTTATTGAAGGATTACAAGAATATGATGAAGGAGATCGCAAGCGTATTCTGGAATGCTTAGAAATAATCGTAGGGGGGCAAATGCTTGATCTTCAACGCTTTGGAACAGCAATGGAAGGTGGAAACATTTTATCTCTCACCTCAGATGATGAATTGGATGACTATGCCTACAGAGTTGCAGGTTGCGTTGGTACGTTCTGGAGCAAGATGTCTCTTGCCCATCTCATGACGTTATCTCCAGAGAAAGAGAAAATATTCCTTGAGAAAGGAATTCGATTCGGGAAGGCGCTTCAAATGATCAACATTCTTCGAGATATTCCAGAGGATTTACGTTTTGGAAGATGTTACATTCCGAGTGAAGCACTCGCAGAGCACGGATTGGTTCCAGAAGATCTCTTGGATGATTCAAATCTTGATACATTCCGTCCCCTCTACGATGCATATTTGGATTTAACAAATGAACATCTTGAAGCTGCCACAGATTACATTCGAATGCTTCCCGACAAACAATTCCGTCTCAAAGCATCATGTATGTTGCCGGTGTTGATTGGCCAGCGTACGGTCACTCTCCTGAGAACTGGAAATATTCTTGATTCAGATGAACGAATTAAGGTTACAAGAGATGAGATGAAATCTTATGCAAGGAAATTATTGCGCGCTCTGGTTATTCCAGGGGGAGTACGTCGTTTGCTTGAAAAGAATAAAGATAAATGAAGATTACACGACTGAGCATTCCTTGTAAGTATAAGTTTACACTCATGCTTTAACTTTATTTAATCCAAACTTTCGAGAGGAGGCCTCTTAAGGAAGTAGCGCGAGGAATAACTGGTTAGGATGCTGGAACGCCGGAAACCCTTGGACCTTCTCTTCCCGTTGAAGGGAGGTGCAGAGAGTTCAGTCTCAGCAAAGGAAAATCCGACCCCACTCGACCGCCTCAGAGCAGGTGTCATGTTAGCTAGAGATGCTGTTAAGGCAGTTAGCATGACTGCTATGGAGGCTCTTCGCGAAGGAGCACTGCTGATTGGAATTATTGGGGATGAGAATGAACTTGTTGATCCCTTTGCAGATTTAGACGCACCTATATGGTCCGATAAGCCTCCTGCTGAACTCCATCGTCTTGCTTACAAATATTGTGAGGAGTTAACTAAGAGAGAAGCCGGAAACTTCTACCATTCATTCAAGTATCTTCCAGACGATCAACGCCAAGCAATGTGTGCAGTCTATGCATTCTGTCGTCGTGCAGATGATATTGCTGATGGCGATTGGGCTGATCGTTTCCCTGGTGCAGAAGGCGAGTTAAGCCAAGAAGCAAAAGAATATCGTGAACAACTTGAGTCTTTGCAACAAAGGACCACTATTCTTGATAATGAAGTTTATCTTAACAAAATCAGTCAACTCTTTTTCTTTAGAAAGAAACTCTCTACATGTTATTCAGGCGTTTACAGTACTGACCCTGTTTTCCTTGCACTCAAGGATACTGTAGAGCGCTACTCAATTCCTCGCAGTGTCTTTGATGATCTTATATCTGGTATGGAAGACGACCTCTACAGTAATCGCTATAGAACATTCGATGAACTCTATGTTTACTGTTACAGAGTAGCTTCAGTTGTTGGCTTAATGTGTATTGAAATCTACGGATATGATGACCCACGTGCAAGAAAGTTTGCAGAATCTTGGGGTATCTTCATGCAGTTGACAAATGTATTGCGCGATGTCGGTGAAGATATTGAGAGAGATCGTGTTTATCTCCCTCTCGACGAACTTGAGCACAATGGAATTGGCGAACAAGATCTGCATGGAGGAAAAGTTGTTCTCAATTCTTCATGGGAGCCTTACTGCCATCATTATGCTAAGCGAGCTCGAACCTATTTGGAAGAAGCACGTCAATTATTACCGCTTCTTCCTCGAAGAACGCGTTACTCTCCTGCAGCAATGATTGCATTTTACGATAAAATTTTGAAGCAAATAGAGAAGCAACAAGGCGATGTATTCACTCGCAGAGTCGGTCTTTCCAAGGTACAGAAACTCTCATTGGCTGCTGCGGTTTATCTTCGACACAGATTCCTTCCAAGGTTCCTTGACCCTGTTTGGTCAGGTCTTGCAAGAATCGGATTACTTCCAAACGTGTGAACTCTTTCAAGCGTTTGAGTTCACTCAGACTGTTCGTGTGAATGCTTGAATTCCAGTGATATAGCGTCCAATAATGAGATTGTGGATGTCATGGGTTCCCTCATATGTCTTGACAGATTCAAGATTTGCCATATGTCTCATGACTGGATATTCATCTAGAATGCCGTTGGCCCCATGTATGTCTCTTGATACACGAGCAATTTCTAATGCGATGTCAACGTTATTCATCTTAGCAAGCGAGATTTGTTCGTTGAACCAAGTACCATCGTCTTTCTTTCGTCCAAGATGATAGGCAAGGAGTTGGCCTTTGGTAATCTCTCGAAGCATCCATGCAAGTTTATTCTGCACTAATTGGTAAGAGGCAATCGGATGATCGAACTGAATTCGACTCATCGAGTAGGTCTTGGCACTGTGGAAGCAGGCCATAGCAGCGCCAAGAGCACCCCATGAAATTCCAAAGCGGGCATTGTTGAGGCATGAAAATGGTCCTCTCAGGCCTTTTACATCTGGTAACATTCGATCTTTAGGTATCTTACAATCTTGGAATACGAGTTCGGATGTGACCGAAGCCTTGAGAGAATGTTTTCCTTTCATTTCTGGAGCGGAAAAACCTTCATCGTCCTTTTCGACAATGAATCCACGAATAACGCCGTCAAGTTTTGCCCAGACCACAGCCAAATCAGCAATAGTCCCGTTTGTAATCCACATCTTTGCTCCGTTGAGAAGGTAATGGTCTCCCATATCTTCTGCCTTTGTGACCATGTCACCAGGGTTTGAACCGTAATCGGGTTCAGTCAATCCAAAACAACCGATGTATTCTCCACTCGCCATTTTTGGAAGGTACTTGTTCTTCTGTTCTTCGCTTCCAAAATCCCAGATTGGGTACATTGCGAGTGAACCTTGAACTGAAGCAAAAGATCGAAGTCCAGAGTCTCCTCTTTCAAGTTCTTGACAGATGAGTCCGTATGCAACATAGGATAGTCCAGGGCAACCATATCCCTTCAATGGAGCGCCAAGGACGCCCATCTCTCCAAGCGCAACTCTCCACTCATCTAGAAAAATACCTTCAGCACATGCGTGTTCAATCTTAGGAATGACTTCTTCATCAACCCAATCACGAACCATGTCGCGAATCATAATTTCTTCTTCTGTAAGTAAGGACTCAATGTCGTAAAAGTCTAAGCCTTCGTATGGTTCCATAGTGTTCCCTAATGGGACGTGGTTGAAAGTAATTGATGAACTTTAGCACGAACTCTATGAGGATAAGAACAATCACTTTTTCTTATCAAAGCCTCGCAGTTGACGGTATTTACGTTGTAAAAACGGGGAATTCATGTAAATCAAACCAATTATCACTCCAGGAACCGAAATCGCCACAGCAGTAAACACCATTGTTTCCATTATTCCCAAGCTTGGTGTTGTTTCGTCAGGAGTTATTTGAACAATTTTCCCTGTGCTTGTGACCATCCATCCATCGTTTTCTCCCCTTTCCCACATAAATGTGATACTATCTCCGGCAACAGTCGGATTGAATGCGGTTAATTCTTCTGAAGATGTGTGAAGATAAATCTCATTCAATTTAGGTTGGTATCGAACTGATTCCATCGGAGCCATATGGACGAGTGTAGTTCCATCATACCCACGGCTAAGTTTGATGAAATCGCTTTCTCCATTTTCCAGAAGACGCGCTTCTGTTTCACCATCTCCGTCAAGATCACCAGTTGATTTCGAAGCATCCTCTATATCGATGCGTATTGAAAGATATTGTCTTCCACTGGCAAATCCAGTGCAAGTATAGAGCGTAGATTCCGGACAATCAATCGCCATCCATGCTTGGTTAGAGGTTCCACTTATCCAAGTTAATTCTCTTGTTCTGTCGATGACACCTATGCCATCTTCGAGAGTTGTTACAACACAAATATTCTGTTCAAGATGGCAGGCTATATCGGTAATTGTCGAGTTCATACTGCCTTCTATTTCAGAGAGCCCCTCGCCTTGGTTGAAACTGTAAATGTTACCATTTTGTGCTCCAAAGAAAGCAAGATCACCTCCTGCTCTCCACTCCACATTTGTAAGTTCTATTCCGTTCACAATCGTTGCTCCATTTAAGGATTCAATTGTTTGGTCAGAGTGAACATATCGTAGGGCGGCTCCTAAATCACCTGCTATGAGTGCAGTTTCACCGTTCGGATGCCATGCAATGTCATTGAAAGAAGCGCTGCGACCACTGTCTATCGAAATATCCTTTCCTCGGTCCCCTGGTTCATTCCCCGAAAAGCCGTGAATAAAACCATCAGAACCCACTACCAGAACAGTGGTTCCATCTGGAGAAAGATCACCGGCATTCAGTGCAAGATTCTGAGAACTAAGCGGTGTTAAATCAGAAAATTCGACTTCAGAAGCAGAAGCCAATGGTAGAAGGAGAACTCCAATCAGGACTATCGCCACTATCTTGCGCATAGTTAGCGCAGGGATTAACACAAAAAAACCCCCCGCATGAGGTGGCTTCTCTTTCGCGAGACTTATGAGGCACCTGTCGATGGCCTAACATGGAGCGATTCGCAGTTAAGCGTGGTTTAGAAAAGTCGATTGGTGGAAATGCTGGTCTTGCAAAGTTAGCAGCACAACATTTCGATAATGTTCAAGCAAATTCTGAAGGTGAATTCGAAGCATCATTCGGTCTTCTTTCATCCATCAAAGGCTCTTACACAGATCAAGGTAAACTCATGGTTGACGTTGTACAACTCAAAGGGTCTGACCTTGAATCATTTTTGTCTCAAGACGGCGGTCGTGAATCCGCTTTAGAAAGTCGTAAAAAGTGGTCTTCATTCCTAGATCAAGCAACCGGATACACTGCTAAACAACGTGGCGATAAGGCAAAGGAAGACGCAAAGAAATTCTCAAAGGCTAAATCTGGAATCAAAATGATTCGTAAATCAATCGAGATGAGTACAACTGTAACCCAAGAAACAATCGATCTTGCAGAATCAATGATTGCTGAAATCGAAGCGCTAATTGAAGCAGGAACTCCTCCATCAGAAGGTAAAGTGAAGAAACTCACAGACCTTGTTTGAGGTGTGGACATGGACGTCGATACGCTCCTATCTCCCTTTGAGGAAAGATATGAACGTATTAAGGAACTAAACGAAGAACAACGTAAGCGTCTTTGTCTAATGGTTTCGGATGTTGAAGAATGCGTTGGAATCAACCACCTTGTCGATTGTCTCGCTGATGAGACCTCAATGTCTGGGGATGGAGTGATTCGATGTTACGTCGGTTTTGAACCGAGTGGGAAAGCTCACATTGGATGGAAGGTTCTCTCGCTTCAACTAAAGCGTATGCTTGAGGCGAAGGCAAACGTCTTGATTTTCCTCGCGGATTGGCACGCATGGGTCAATGACAAATTCGGTGGTCAGATGGAGGACATCCAGAAGACTGGTGTGTACATGGAAGAAACCTTCCGTGCCCTTCTTGATTATCCAGAGGAAGGAGAAGGCCCTGGGCAACTTCGATTTGTTTGGGCGAGTACGCTCATGGATTCTGGGGATTATTGGGCAAGAGTACTTCGATGTTCGAAGGGGGCAACTTTGCCAATGGTTCGAAAAACATTCACCATCATGGGACGAGATGAAGCTTCATCAGATCATGATTTGTCTAAATTCTATTATCCTGCCATGCAGGCTGCAGATATTTTTGAACTTGAGATCGATGTTGCTCTTGGCGGAATGGATCAACGAAAGGCCCACATGTTCATGAGAGATATGGCTTCAAAATGGAACTGGAAGAAGGCAACATGTCTCCATACCCCTATTCTTTCTTCACTGAAGGCTTCAGGTGTTCGAATGGATTCCTTTGATCATAAGATGAGCAAATCAGATCCTAACGGGGCCCTCTTACTTCATGATACACTCCAACTCGTTCAAAAGAAAATGAAGAAGGCTTACCTCGATCCTGCCGACGACCATTCACCAGTTTACGAACTCGCTGAACATGTTGTTCTACCAGAATTTGGATCAATCACCGTCACTCCAAATCCTAAATTTGGAGAACCGAGTATTTGGGATGACCTTGAACAATTCAAGCAGGCAGTAAAAGATGGCACACTCCATCCTTTTGATGCGAAAATGGGTGTTGCAGAAGGTGTTGCAAACGGATTGATTTCAATTGCCCAGCACTTTGAAGAGCACCCTGAATCTTACGATACAATGCTAAGCATTACCTCTTGAAATAATTTCACAGGCTTTCAATACTGAACGCATGAATTTGAAGAATACGTCGTGTATCTTTCATGAAGTTTCTATCAGGGACAGGATCTATCTGGACAACACCATTGATTCTCAATGTATCTCCTATCTTGTAAGTATCTACGTACTCGTCGTCTATAACGACCCAAATCGGTTGTGCAGATGAATCATCAATATCTGAAACAGATAAATATTGAATGTCTTTGTAAAATGAACCCTCAGCCGTAAGTTTCATAGAAGATTTCAGGCGTTCATAGACCACATAAGGGATTTTACCTTCGAAGGTTTTCATTGCCTTATCGAAGCAATCTTGACAAGGTCCTTCAGGACGCTTTCTCTCACGAGCTATTTTCTGTTTAACAGTCTCTCTGTATTCACAGCGAGCACACTCATAGAGCGCTTCTTGTAAATAGCCCAAGCGAGGTCCAACATCCTTTATTCGCACGACTGTACTGACAATTGTACCTCTGTTTCTCATTCGTAGAGAGGAAATACTCTTCGTACGCTCAGGAGGGAGGCATTGGGGGCGGAGAATACATCGAATATCACTTACTTCGTATTCAGCGACCATTGTGCGAAGAACTTCGTTTGCGAGTTCGATTGTTTTCTCTGGAATTTCGTTGAAGTATAGGCTTAGGACATCATTGCGATCAATATCTCTGTAATCGACTTCAAATGGGAAGATTGGTTGCTCAAGACAATCGGTTCCTTTTAAGGAAGTGA